>UMDE01008424.1_pt1 | contig 85801 bp, 66 predicted proteins | sample 1964411 | NCBI WGS metagenome assembly UMDE01 (sample SAMEA4835986, study PRJEB28245) | human gut metagenome | biome: gut microbiome; material: fecal sample | place: Denmark | collected 2008
ATTAAAAAGGATAGGGTTAATTAAGCTATTGGGGATTATTCAATATCCTGCATAGCGTCGTAGCCTGTTTCGCCTGTTCTAACCTTAACAACATCTTCAACATCATAGATAAAGATTTTGCCGTCACCGATGTGACCTGTGTAAAGTGCCTTAACAGCCGCATCAACAACTGCCTTTACAGGAACCTTGCAAACTACGATTTCAACCTTCATCTTAGGAAGGAGGTTACTTTCAATAGCAACACCACGGTAATACTCTGCTTTACCCTTCTGAGCACCGCAACCGAGTACCTGAGATACTGTCATACCTGTGATGCCGAGCTTATCCATTTCTTCTTTAAGAGCTTCAAGCTTTGACTGCTTGAGAAGAATGTCAATCTTAGTAATCTTTGTGCCGTCGGTAGCCATATCATACTTGCCTGCAAGCTGAACGGGAACTGCCTGAGTTACAGGAACATTGCTGTCAACATCAAATGTTTCATCAAGTGAAGCTGTACCGACACCGATTGGCATAAAGTCTGCATATGCGCTGATAAGACCGTGCTCGCAGATATCGAGGCCCTTCATTTCTTCGTCCTTTGTAACACGAAGACCTACTGTCTTTTTGATGACTGTGAATACGATAATCATGCAAACAACTGTCCAAGCTACGATTGTAACAATACCGAGAGCCTGCTTACCAAGCTGAGCAAAGCCACCGCCGTAGAAAAGACCTGTGATGCCGTTCTGACCGTTACCTGTTGCGAAAAGACCTACTGCAAGGCCGCCCCACATACCGTTTACGCCGTGTACCGAGAATGCGCCGACAGGATCATCTATTTTAAGCTTGATATCAACAAATTCAACTGCTACTACGATGAGGATACCTGAAACGATACCGATAACTGCTGCGCCGATTGCGTCAACATCTGCACAACCTGCTGTGATTGCTACAAGACCTGCGAGTGATGCGTTAAGACACATTGAAACATCAGGCTTGCCGTTCTTGATCCATGTAAAGAGCATGGTTGTTACTGTTGCAACTGCCGGAGCAATTGTTGTTGTAAGAAGAATCTGACCGAGACGAGCGCCGTCTTCAGCAGCGGCACCGTTAAAGCCGTACCATGCAAACCAAAGAATGAATACACCGAGAGCACCGAGTGTGATGCTGTGACCGGGGATAGCGTTTACCTTGCCGTTCTTGCCGTATTTACCGATACGGGGTCCGAGAATGATTGCGCCGACAAGTGCCGAGATACCGCCGACCATATGAATTACGATTGAACCTGCAAAGTCGATACAGCCGAGCTGTGCAAGCCAACCCTGACCGTTCCAAACCCAACCTGCTTCAATCGGGTAAACAACGAGTGAAATAATTGCGCTGTAAACACAGTATGCCGAGAATTTTGTACGCTCTGCCATAGCACCTGAAACGATAGTAGCTGCTGTAGCACAGAATACAAGCTGGAATACGAATGAGTTCCAATCAAAGTTCATCCAGTCTGTGAACATATTGAGGTTTGGAACACCGATGAATCCTGCAACATAGTCCTCAGACATCATAAGTCCGAAGCCTAACAGGCTGAATACAACCGTACCGATACAAAAGTCCATCAGGTTTTTCATAATGATGTTACCTGCGTTTTTAGCTCTTGTAAAACCGGTTTCAACCATTGCGAATCCGCACTGCATAAAGAACACGAGTAATGCGCCGATCATAAACCAGACGCCTGTGCCTCCGTAAATTAGTTCTGCCATATAAATCTCTCCTTTTATCAAAATAACAAAAACGGCGTGGAGTTGACAGTTTAATTCTGTCAATCACACGCCGTTGTGTTACCTGTTATACAATATAAATAATGTTATTTAGTATAAATAGAGGTTCTATCAATCACACACCGAAAAGAAGTTCGCCGTATGAAGGATAAGGCCAGTATTCCGAAGCTGTTTCTGTTTCCATTGCGTCACCGACAGCTCTGAGTTCCTGCATAAGTGCAAATACTGTTTCTCTGTAGTACTTAGCATACTTGAGGTTGTCATCGCTGTAGTCGTTTGCCTTGATAACAGCCTCTTCAAGCTCTGCAGTTTTCTTTGAGAAACATACAAGTTTGTTTGAAAGGCTTGTAATAAGGTCTTCCTCAACACTTGTAGGAATAGCGTCTGAAAGTGCCTTCTTGGCAAGTGCTGTATCCGTAAGATCTCTTACATATGATGTAACGGCAGGAAGAATGTTCTTCTTAGCCATATCAATCATTGTGAGAGCCTCAATGTTAATCTGCTTAGAATAGCTTTCAAGCTCAATTTCATATCTTGCACGGATTTCGTCTGCCGAACAAATCTTATTCTTAACAAAGAGGTCAACATTCTTCTTGTCAAGGAAGTGTTCCATTGCGTCAGGAAGTGACTTGAGGTTAAGAAGTCCTCTTCTTTCAGCCTCTTCAACCCACTCGGGAGCGTAGTTGTTGCCGTTGAAGATAATGTTCTGATGCTCTGTGAATACTTTCTTAACAAGAGCCTTGATAGCTGCGTCCATATCATCCGCATCTTTAAGCTCATCGTAGAACTCTGAAAGTTCTTCGGCTACCATAGTGTTGAGCATATAGTTAGGACAGGCAATGTTAAGTGAAGAACCAAGTGCTCTGAATTCAAACTTGTTACCTGTGAATGCAAAAGGTGATGTACGGTTACGGTCTGATGTATCTTTCATAAAGTCAGGAAGAACATCAACGCCTGTTCTCATCTTCTGCTTACCCTTGCTTACATATTCTCTGTCATTGATGATTGAATCAACGAGTTCGCCGAGGTCATCACCGAGATACATTGAAATGATTGCAGGCGGTGCTTCGTTAGCGCCGAGACGGTGGTCGTTACCTGCCGATGCAACCGTGATTCTGAGAAGATCCTGATACTCGTGAACAGCCTTTACAACTGCTGCAAGGAAAAGCTGGAACTGAAGGTTGTTTTCAGGAGTCTTGCCGGGCTCAAGAAGGTTTTCGCCTGTGTTGGTTGAAATTGACCAGTTGTTGTGCTTACCGGAACCGTTAACACCTGCGAACGGCTTTTCGTGAAGAAGACAAACAAGACCGTGTCTTTCGGCAACCTTCTTCATAACTTCCATTGTAAGCTCGTTGTGGTCGGTTGCAATGTTTGTTGTTGTGAAGATAGGAGCAAGCTCGTGCTGTGAAGGAGCAACTTCGTTATGCTTTGTCTTTGCAAGGATACCGAGTTTCCAGAGTTCCTCGTCAAGGTCTTTCATATAAGCAGCAACTCTTGTCTTGATTGCACCGAAGTAATGGTCGTCAAGTTCCTGTCCTTTAGGAGCTTTTGCACCGAAAAGTGTTCTGCCTGTATAAATAAGGTCCTCTCTCTGGTCGTAAGCGTCCTTATCAATAAGGAAGTATTCCTGCTCCGGACCTACTGTTGTTGTAACTCTTGTAACATCTTCTTTGCCGAGAAGATGAAGAATCTTTACAGCCTCTGTATTAATTCTCTCCATTGAACGAAGAAGAGGAGTTTTCTTATCGAGAACCTCGCCTGTATAAGAACAGAATGCTGTAGGAATGTAAAGTGTTCCGTCCTTAACGAATGCATATGATGTCGGATCCCATGTTGTATAGCCTCTTGCCTCGAATGTGGCACGAATACCGCCGCTTGGGAAAGAAGAAGCATCAGGCTCGCCCTTTACAAGCTCTTTACCTGAGAACTCCATGATAACCTGACCTTCACCGTTCGGTGCGATAAAGCTGTCATGCTTTTCGGCTGTAATACCTGTCATCGGCTGGAACCAGTGTGTGTAGTGGGTACAGCCCATTTCAACTGCCCAGTCCTTCATAGCAGCCGCAACAACATTTGCAACGCTAAGGTCAAGCGGTTCACCGTTCTGGATTGTCTTTTTCAAAGCCTTGTAAGTTGACTTTGGAAGTCTTTCCTGCATCTTCTGGTCATTAAATACCATGCTGCCAAAAATTTCGGGAACTTTTGCCATTTTTAATTCTCTCCTATCCATTTTGAAAATAAATTTTAATGGTCTGATTTTTGCTTTATAAAAACAGAAAAGGACACTGTAAGCCTCAGCTCACAGCGCCCTTGCTGTCTTTGATGTTGTTAGTATATTCCACTTTTGCGAATTTGTCAATACATTTTTTGAAAAAAGTTTTGAAATTGCAAGTTTTATTAAATTTCCTGCAAAATTAAGCTGAAACACCAATAAGAGTTGCATATTTTCTACAACAATCACAGTAAAATGAAAGTTTTACCCTTAAAAGTTGCAATTTTCCTTTATTTTCCCTTGACAAAGCACAATGTATAGTTATATAATCTAAGTGCTGATTTTTCTTGATCAACGATGACAGGGCATTTCAGAACATCAGCCGACCTGCACATTCACCTTTGCAGGATATAGCACAGGCTGAGCATAGCGGTTTTACCGCTGAGAAGAGATTGGGCATTTTACAATTACATATATATGATTGATTATTAACCGGCAGAACATTAATTGCCACTTTGAACCGATAAGTTTACGAAAGCAAACTTCCTTTTACATATATATGTATATAAAAAGTCCGCTGAATAATTTTTGTGATTAACAGGAAAGGGTGATCATTAATGGAACAGACAGTCAGAGAGAACAACAAGACTCTGTATTCTCCGAAGTTTGAACATGATAACTGCGGTATCGGAGCTGTTGTTAATATTAAGGGTATCAAGTCACACGACACCGTGGCAAACGCTCTGACAATTGTTGAAACTCTCGAACACAGAGCAGGTAAGGATGCCGAAGGCAAAACAGGTGACGGCGTAGGTATTCTTCTCCAGATTTCACACAAATTTTTTAAGAAGGCAGCTGCTGAAATCGGCATTAAGCTCGGTTCCGAAAGAGATTACGCTGTAGGTATGTTCTTCTTCCCTCAGAATGAGCTTGCAAGGAATCAGGCAAAGAAGATGTTTGAAATCATTGCAGAAAAAGAAGGTCTTACAGTTCTCGGCTGGAGAAATGTTCCGTCAAAGCCCGAGGTACTCGGTCACAGAGCTGTTGAATGTATGCCTGCAATCATGCAGTGCTTTATCAAAAGACCTCACGGTGTAAAAAGAGGCCTTCCGTTCGACAGAAAGCTCTATGTTGCAAGAAGAGTTTTTGAACAGAGTAATGAAGACACATATGTAGTTTCACTTTCAAGCAGAACTATTGTATATAAAGGTATGTTCCTTGTCGGCGATCTCCGTAACTTCTTCCTTGATCTTCAGGACGAGGATTACGAGTCTGCAATCGCTATGGTTCACTCCCGTTTTTCAACCAACACAAATCCAAGCTGGCAGAGAGCTCATCCTAACAGAATGATTGTTCACAACGGTGAAATCAACACAATCAGAGGCAACGCTGACAAGATGCTTGCCCGTGAGGAAACAATGCGTTCGGAGCATCTCAAGGGCGACCTTGACAAGGTTATTCCTGTTGTAAACACAGAGGGTTCAGACTCTGCAATGCTTGATAACACACTTGAATTTCTCGTAATGAGCGGCATGGAGCTTCCTCTTGCCGTTATGATTACAATTCCGGAGCCGTGGGATAATAACGGCACAATGAGCCAGAAGAAAAAGGACTTCTATCAGTATTATGCAACAATGATGGAGCCGTGGGACGGTCCTGCGTCAATCCTTTTCTCTGACGGTGACATTATGGGTGCGGTTCTTGACCGTAACGGTCTGCGTCCGTCAAGATATTACATCACGGATGACGGCAACCTCATTCTTTCATCGGAAGTCGGCGCACTTCCTATTGATCCCGCAAAGATTGTTACAAAGGAAAGACTTCGCCCGGGCAAAATGCTCCTTGTCGATACGGTTCAGGGCAGACTCATTGATGACGATGAACTCAAAGAGTATTATGCGTCAAAACAGCCTTACGGCGAATGGCTCGACAGTAATCTTGTTTGTCTTAAAGACCTCAAAATTCCTAATATGAAGGTTGAGGAGCATTCATATAAAGAAAGACAAAAACTCCAGAAGGCTTTCGGATATACCTACGAAGATGTTATGACATCAATCCTTCCTATGGCAAAGAACGGCACAGAGTCAATTGCCGCAATGGGTACAGACAGTCCGCTTGCAGTTCTTTCAAAAGAACCGCAGCCGCTTTTCAACTACTTCAAACAGCTCTTTGCACAGGTTACAAACCCGCCGATTGACGCAATCCGTGAGGAAGTTGTAACATCAACAACAATTTATATCGGTGAGGACGGCAACATCCTTGAGGAGCGTCCCGAAAACTGCAAGGTTATGAAGATTCACAACCCGATTCTTACATCAACCGATATTCTCAAAATCAAGAATATGCACATTCCGGGCTTTAAGGTTGCGGTTATCCCGATTCTCTACTACAAGAACACAAGACTTTCAAAGGCTGTTAAGCGACTTTTCATTGAAGCTGACAAGGCTTACAATGACGGTGCAAATATTCTTATCCTCTCCGACAGAGGAGTTGACGAAAACCATCTTGCAATTCCGTCACTTCTTGCAGTATCCGCTCTTCATCAGCACCTTGTTGCAACAAAGAAGAGAACCTCACTTGCAATGATACTTGAAAGCGGTGAGCCGAGAGAAGTTCATCATTTTGCAACACTTCTCGGTTACGGTGCAAGTGCAATCAACCCGTATCTTGCTCAGGAAACAATTCACGAGCTTATCGGTGATGACCTTCTTGACAAGGACTACTACGCAGCAGTTGACGATTACAACAGCGCAGTTCTCCACGGCATCGTAAAGATTGCGTCAAAAATGGGTATTTCAACAATCCAGTCATATCAGGGCTCACAGATTTTTGAGGCTATCGGTATCGGCAAGGATGTTATTGACGAATACTTCACAGGCACAGTCAGCAGAATCGGCGGTATCACAATCAAGGATATCGAAAAGAATGTTGACAAACTTCACACAGCGGCATTTGATCCGCTTGACCTCGGTGTAAGCGATGAGCTTGAATCCCGTGGTTCACACAAGTTCAGAAGCGGCAAAGAGGAACACCTCTACAATCCGCAGACTATATATATGCTCCAGCAGGCAACAAGGACAGGCGACTATGAGCTTTACAAAAAGTATTCTCATATGATTTCCGAAGAAATGGATCCTGTAAATATCAGAGGTCTTTTCGACTTCAACTTTGCAGAAACTCCTGTTCCGCTTGATGAGGTTGAAAGTGTTGATTCAATCGTAAAGCGTTTCAAGACAGGCGCTATGTCCTACGGTTCAATCTCACAGGAGGCTCACGAAACACTTGCGATTGCAATGAATCAGCTTCACGGCAAGTCAAACTCGGGTGAGGGCGGTGAAAGCCTTGAACGACTTCTCACAAAAGGACAGAAGGTTGACAGATGTTCTGCAATCAAGCAGGTTGCGTCAGGTCGTTTCGGTGTTACATCAAGATACCTCACATCTGCAAACGAAATTCAGATTAAAATGGCTCAGGGTGCAAAGCCGGGCGAAGGCGGACATCTTCCGGGCAAAAAGGTTTATCCCTGGATTGCAAAAACCCGTCATTCAACACCGGGTGTATCGCTCATCTCTCCCCCACCGCACCACGACATTTACTCAATCGAGGACCTTGCACAGCTTATCTACGACCTCAAGAATTCTAACAAAGACGCAAGAATCTCTGTTAAGCTCGTTTCGGAATGCGGTGTAGGTACGGTTGCCGCAGGCGTTGCAAAAGCAGGTGCAGGCGTAATCCTTATTTCAGGTTATGACGGCGGTACAGGCGCTGCTCCGAGAAACTCAATCTACAATGCAGGTCTGCCGTGGGAACTCGGTCTTGCCGAGGCTCATCAGACGCTCATTATGAACGACCTTCGTAACAAGGTTGTTATTGAAACCGACGGTAAGCTTATGAACGGCCGTGATGTTGCAATTGCAGCAATGCTCGGTGCAGAGGAATTTGGTTTTGCAACTGCTCCGCTTGTAACTCTCGGTTGTGCAATGATGAGAGTATGTAACCTTGATACCTGCCCGTTCGGTGTTGCCACACAGAACCCCGAGCTCAGAAAAAGATTCTGCGGCAAGCCCGAATATGTAATAAACTTTATGAAGTTTGTAGCAAGCGAACTTCGTGAATATATGTCAAAGCTCGGTGTAAAAACCGTTGATGAGCTTGTCGGAAGAATTGACCTCATCAAGAGAAAAGAAGGCATCACAGGACAGGCTGCCGAGGTTGACCTTTCTAACATTCTTGATACAAACTTTGTTTCGGAAAAGGTTGAATACAACAAAAAGAGCCTTTATGATTTCAAACTTGAATCAACACTTGACGAGAGAATCCTCTGCAAAGAATTTGCAAAGGCTCTTGCAAAAGGCACAAAGAAAAAGGTTGAAGTCAATGTTAAGAACACTGACCGTTCATTCGGTACAATCTTCGGTTCCGAGGTTACAAGAAAGCATTACAACAACCTTGATGACGATACATTTACAGTAGTCTGCAACGGTTCGGGCGGTCAGAGCTTTGGCGCATTCATTCCAAAGGGACTCACACTTGAACTTGTGGGCGACTCAAACGACTACTTCGGCAAGGGACTTTCAGGCGGTAAGCTGGTAGTTTATCCTCCGAAGAACTCAACATTTGACGCAGGTAACAACATCATCATCGGTAATGTTGCACTTTACGGTGCAACAAGCGGCAAGGCATTCATCAACGGTGTTGCAGGCGAGCGTTTCTGCGTAAGAAACTCAGGCGCAACAGCAGTTGTTGAGGGTGTCGGCGACCACGGTTGTGAATATATGACAGGCGGTCGAGTTGTTGTTATCGGCAAAACAGGCAAAAACTTTGCCGCAGGTATGTCCGGCGGTGTTGCCTATGTTCTTGATGAAGAAAGAGATCTTTACACAAAGCTCAACAAAGAAATGGTTCTCTTCTCTGAGGTAACAGAAAAGTACGATATAATTGAACTCAAGACGCTTATTGAAGAACATGTTGCAGCAACAGGTTCACAGAGAGGCAAGAAAATCCTTGATAACTTTGACGAGTATCTTCCGAAATTCAAGAAGATTATTCCGCACGACTACAAGAGAATGATGGCTGCAATTGCCGCTTATGAAGAAAAAGGTCTTACAAACGAGCAGGCACAGATTGAAGCTTTCTACGAAATTGTGAATAATAAATAAGGAGGGGATATTTATGGGAAAGCCAACAGGATTTATGGAATATAAGCGTGAGGATGCCCCGGCATACTCCGTAAAAGAAAGAATCAAAAATTTTGACGAATTTCACGATCCCCTCAGCAAAGAGGATCAGCAAAAACAGGGCGCAAGATGCATGGACTGCGGCGTGCCTTTCTGTCAGGCAGGAATGCAGATTGGTTCTGCATTCTCAGGCTGTCCGCTTAACAACCTCATTCCCGAATGGAATGACCTCATCTACAAGGGCAACTGGGAACAGGCTTACAACCGTCTTAAAGTTACAAACAACTTCCCCGAATTCACATCCCGTGTATGTCCCGCTCTCTGTGAAAAGGCATGCACCTGCGGTGCAAACGGTGACGCTGTCAGCGTAAGAGCCAACGAATACGGAATCATTGAAAATGCCTATGAAGAAGGTCTTGCAGACGCAAGAATTCCAAAGGTAAGAACAGGCAAGAAAATTGCAATCATCGGTTCGGGTCCATCGGGACTTGCCGCTGCCGACCAGCTCAATCAGCGCGGTCACTCTGTAACGGTATTTGAACGCAATGACAGAGTAGGCGGTCTGCTTATGTACGGCATTCCGAATATGAAGCTTGAAAAAGATGTTATCGAACGCAAGATTAACATTATGGAAGAAGAAGGCGTAACCTTTGAAACCTGCTCAAATGTCGGCAAAGACATCAAAGCAAGCGAAATTCTCAAGGACTTTGACCGTGTAATCCTTGCTTGCGGTGCATCAAATCCGAGAGATATCAAAGTTCCCGGCAGAGAGGCTAACGGCATTCACTTTGCCGTTGACTTCCTCAAATCAACAACAAAGTCACTTCTTGACTGCAACCTCAGAGAGGGTACATTCATAAGCGCAAAAGGCAAGAATGTAATGGTAATCGGCGGCGGCGACACAGGTAACGACTGCGTCGGCACAAGCATCAGACACGGTGCAAAATCCGTTCTTCAGCTTGAAATGATGCCTAAGCTTCCCGACACAAGAAGTGCCGATAATCCATGGCCGCAATGGCCGAGAGTCTGCAAAATAGACTACGGTCAGGAAGAGGCTATTGAAGTTTACGGTCACGATCCACGAGTTTATCAGACAACCGTTAAGCAGTTCATTGCTGACAAGAACGGTAATCTTGTAGGTGCGGAGCTTGTTAAGCTCAAACCCGAAAAGGATGCTAAAACAGGCAGACTTATGATGAAAGAGGTTGAAGGCTCAGAATACAAGGTTGATGTCGAACTCGTACTCATTGCGGCAGGATTCCTCGGCAGTGAAAACTATGTAACCAAGGCATTCGGTGTTGAAACAAACGCAAGAACCAATGTTGCAACGGCAGAAGGCTCACACAAGACAAATGTTGAAAATGTATTTGTTACAGGCGATATGCACAGAGGACAGTCACTTGTTGTCTGGGCGATTCGTGAGGGCAGAGATGTTGCCAAAGAGGTTGACGAAAGCCTTATGGGATACACAAATCTTTAATTGATTACAAATAACCTGATAATCCTCAATTTTTCGATATACCGGTTAATAATCAGAAAGCGCAGGAGCGGATTTCCCTCCTGCGTTTTTCTTTGTCATTTAGGGTTTGTTTCTGTTGCATATCAATATGATTGATGATAAAATAAAGGATATATACAATGCAATAAAATGTGAGGAAATATTATGAGTAACAGACCTGAAACCAATAAACAAAGCTGTCCCGTTTACAAAAAATGCGGCGGTTGTCAACTGCAAAATCTGTCATATCCCGAACAGCTTGAATTCAAGCAGAGGAAAGTCGAAAAACTTCTCAAACGCTTTTGCACCGTTGAAAAAATTATCGGAATGAAAACTCCCTACCACTACCGCAACAAGGTTCAGGCGGCTTTTTATACGGACAAAAAGGGCAAAATCATTTCGGGTGTGTATCAGTCGGGCAGCCATCATGTTGTCGGAATTGACAGCTGTCAGACAGAGGATGTTATTGCCGACAAAATCATCGTTGCAGTACGCAAGCTCCTCCCCTCTTTCAGAATGACCACCTATAACGAGGACACAGGCAAAGGTTTTCTCCGTCACATTCTTGTGAAAAGAGGCTTTGCGACAAATCAGATTATGCTTGTGCTTGTGACAGGTACACCTGTTTTTCCGTCAAAAAACAATTTTGTAAAAGCGATTCTGAAACAGTTTCCCGAAATCACAACCATTGTGCAAAATATAAACCCCTACCGTACCAACCTTGTACTCGGCGACAATCAGAAAGTGCTGTACGGCAAGGGTTATATTGAGGATATTCTCTGCGGTTGCAGGTTCAGAATTTCGCCGAAAAGCTTTTACCAAATTAACCCCGTTCAAACCGAAGTTTTGTACGGCAAAGCAATTGAATTTGCAAATCTAAAAGGCAACGAAACCGTGCTTGACACCTACTGCGGAATCGGCACAATCGGCATAATTGCCGCCAAAAACGGCGCAGGCAATGTTATCGGTGCAGAACTTAACGGCGATGCCGTGAGGGATGCAATCGTAAATGCAAGAGCAAACAATCTGAAAAATATCCGTTTCTACAAAGCCGATGCGGGCGATTTCATGAGAGAAGTTGCAGACGAGGACGAAAAGCCCGATGTTGTGTTCATGGATCCGCCAAGAGCCGGAAGTGACCGAAAATTTCTCGACTCACTAATCAAAATGTCTCCGAAAAAGGTTGTCTATGTTTCCTGCAACCCCGAAACATTGGCAAGAGATTTAGCCTACCTAACCCAAAACAGCCCCTACAAAGCCCAAAAAATCCAACCCGTAGATATGTTCCCCCACACCGCACACATCGAGACCGTAGTCTTGATGTCAAGGAAAGATAAATAAGGACTGAAAAACAGCTTGTTTGCTGACTTTTTGCAGCAGTTTAAATTATACGCACAACTGCTGCAAATGCTTGGCTATATCTTACGGAAACATATCCAACGCAAAATTTCGTTCAGGTTGTAACCTCGGATTAGACAATGCAAATTGAGTGAGTGGATTAGATATCAGGGTGTTTGGAGAGAATTTTATAGGACAAAAATCTGACGGTCAATCCTGCAATTCGACCGTTTTGAGGGGTTAATGAACAGTGAAATAGATGTTAATAGAAATTATATAAATCGGAATTTTCTAGATTGATGTTAGTAGATTATAATCTGTTAGAAAGATTGCATTAACAATGAAAGGCTTGAAAATATGAAGGGTATATGGAAAGCAATTGCTTATTTTGTTCTGTATTTTGGATTGACAATGATTTTACAAGTATTGTTATCTATAGTATTTTGTGCAATAGGTGCGGCGAACGGTCTCCATGATGAAACTTTGATAATGGAGTTTGCTAATAATAATATTTTAGGGATGACTGTAATTTCGGGCATACTGACTGTATTGATTCTGTATTTTGTTTTTAAACTTCGCAAAAAGCAAGTTAAGAAAGAATGGAAGCTTAACCATTTTAAAGTGAATAATGTTGTTTTGGCGTCGCTGATAACATTTTCGTTCTCGTTTCTGTTTGCATTATGTACGTACAACGTATCTATGGAAAACTCACTGATGATATTAAAGTCAGTTGGTTTCTATAACGAAGTAATTCCGTTGTTTGGTACTATAATGATGGTGGTTAAATTATTAGTGATAGCACCGATTTCGGAGGAGATTGCATTTAGAGGAATTGTTTATTCAAGAGTTGAAAAGACCACAAATGCAGTTACAGCTATTATAGTAAGTTCTATATTGTTTGGTCTGATGCATTTAATGGCAGGTGGAATTGTGCTGGTAGTTGGTGCGGCACTAATGGCGTTGGTTTTTGGATATATATTCTATAAGTTTAAGTCATTATGGGTATGCATTATAGCCCATGCCGTTGCGAATTTGCCAGATTTTATTCTTTACAATAAGCCAGATATTTCTGGAGGTATATTCTGGGGATTGGTGATTTTTTTTGTATGTGTGTTTATTATGGGGGTATGTGCTATTCAGAAAACAACTCAAAGAGATAATGTATAGTCACGCCCAAATTCCAGTTTGTAGGGATGACATGAAAAATGAAGTTTAAGGAACAGAGCTTTACCCTGTTTGCCTATACAAATTATAGGACAATTCAAGGTTGTCACAGTCTCGAACCACTAGATTTTAAGGGAAAAGGTGCGTCCCACCATTCCCTTGTATAATAGGGGTTGAGTATGTTTTTCGTTGAACAACCGTGCCACATCGAAACTGTAGTCTTGATGTCAAGGAAATAAGCGAACGGCTTAAAAAACGGCTTGTTTACTGACTTTTGCAGCAGTTTGAATTATACGCACAACTGCTGCAAATGCTTGGCTGTATCTTGCGGAAACATATCCGCTAATGTTAGGTATCTAAACAGCACAAAACAATTCAAATCAGATGCAGTGGCTCTGTTTTTTCGGGTTACCCCAACTATTGACAATGAGCCTGCTTAGTTAGCGTTCTGTTAGACAACTGTTAGACAAACAAATTTTCAGAGGGGGTTTATCTCTGCTAAACGCAAAAGAAAAACGCCCTAAACTTCAATGTTTAAGGCGTTTTTTAAGCTTGGTGGGAGAAGATGGATTCGAACCATCGAAGCGAAACGCAACAGATTTACAGTCTGCCCCCTTTGGCCACTCGGGAATTCTCCCATATCAAGTTTTTCAAAAATCAAAGCCTACTGCCTAAACAGTAGGCTTCAATGGAGCTGGTGGACGGACTTGAACCCCCGACCTGCTGATTACAAATCAGCTGCTCTACCAACTGAGCTACACCAGCGAATTTAGCTTTCGCTCTTGCATTCACTCTTTAATTTCGAGTGCTTATATAATATATCACATTCTTCATCATTTGTCAACACTTTTTTCAAATTTTTTTAATTTTTTTGAAGCATTTTCATTTTTGAAGATGTCCTCGAATGAGTCAGCTTGACTATTATATCATCCCCAACCCTATTCGTCAAGGGTTTTTGCAAAAAAATTTTTCATTGTATTTTTCAACAAAATATCCTATGAATTTTTTGTCGCTCCGTTGCTAAATTGCAAACCTTTCGGTTTACAGCTAAATTAAATTCACTTTTGCTGTCCGCCAGGACAATTTAGCTATCTACAGGATAATTTAGCTGAAAAAAGCACGCCCCCGTAGGGTGTCACACTTTCATCTTATTACTACTTCTGCCCGAAGTACCTTTGTACAGACCTAAACTTTCCGCCTCGCTTGTTGCGTCCTGTGCACAGCTATGCCTCCATAAACGCTCCTCCCTAAAAATGCCCCACAGGGGCATTTTCTTTACGGTCGGCTTCAAATCCCTTCGGATTCTTGGCGGACTAAAATAAAGGAGACACCTTGAAGGTGTCCCCTTTATTTTGGCCCGCCCGAAGGGATTTGAACCCCCATTCTCCGGAATCGGAATCCGTTGCGTTATCCAATTGCGCCACGGGCAGATGTATGCGGCAGGGTATTTTGCCTGCCGTTTTTCATTTTTAATTCGCATAATCTTTTATCTGAAAATCAACTGCAAAAACTGCTGTGCAACAGTCTTTAGCTTATATTATGCGGTTATTATACAACAATTTTTTACTTTAAGCAAGGGAAATTTGTCGCTCCTCCCGACTGTAAGGCGATCATTCTGCCATACCTTCAAGTTCTTCCCAGATTTCGTACTGCTCCTCCTGCTGTTTTTGCAAATCCTCGAGCAGTTTTGAAAGCTCCATAAGTTTTTCGTAATCTGCGGCAACCTCCTCACTTGAGAGAAGCTCCTGTGTTTTGGCGATTTCTTCGTCAAGTCGCTCAATTTCAGTCTCTGCCTTTTTAAGCTTAGTCTGTCTTTTGCGTTCTTCACTCTGCTTTTGCTTTTGCAAAAAGTAATCATTCTGCGTTTTTTCTTTTTTATCTTTCTTATTCTCAGTCGGAACAGCACCCGATTTTTCGGCTGTTGTGCGTTCAAGATAATAATCGTAATTACCGAGATATTCCTTTACTCCGTTATTTGTAAGGAGTAAAATTCTGTCGGCAATTTTATTTATAAAATAACGGTCATGGCTGACAATCAGCATTGTACCGCTGTAGTCAAGCAAAGTTTTTTCAAGTTCTTCCCGTGACGATGCGTCAAGGTGGTTTGTCGGCTCATCGAGGAGCAAAAAGTTACTGCCCTTTAGCATTAGTTTCAAGAGAGAAACTCTCGCCCTCTCGCCGCCGCTCATTTTTGAAAGCGGTTTAAACACTTCGTCACCTTTGAACAGGAATGACGCAAGCGCACTTCTGACTTCGGTCTGCGTCATATTCGGGAAGGCGTCCCACACCTCATCAAGTGCGGTTTTTGACAGGTCAAGATTCTGCTGCATCTGATCAAAATAACCGATTTCAACATTTGCGCCGTAGTCATATTCACCGCAGTTCATAGGAGTTTTGCCCGTTAAAATTCTGAAAAGCGTTGTTTTACCGCAACCGTTGCCGCCGATAATGAACACTCTCTCGCCTTTTCTGATATGTATGTCAACATTTTTGAAAAGCTGTTTATTGTCAAATGACTTTGCAAGGTTTTTACAGATTAAAACATCGTTGCCGCTTTCACATCTCGGCTCAAAATGCATACGCATTGTTTCAAGCTCGCTTTCGGGGGCAACAAGCTCGTCTTTGATTCTGTCAGCCTCTTTCTGCTTACTTGCAGCTGTGATAAAGTTGTGAGCCTGTCCCCAGCGTTTCTGCTGTTCAACAATGCCCTCAATACGCTTTATCTCCTTTAAATCGTGTTCGTATTTATTTTTGAGCGACTCGTTCACCGATTCCTTTTTCTTGACAAATTCCGAATATGAGCCCTTATAAACCATAGCACGGTTGTGTTCAAGTTCAATCGTCTTGTTGGTTACATTATCAAGAAAATAACGGTCATGGCTGATGATAATCATTGCGCCCTTGAAATCTCTCAAAAAGCCTTCAAGCCATGCGATTGCGTCAATGTCAAGGTGGTTTGTCGGCTCGTCAAGGAGGAGCATATTGCTCTGCGACAGCAACAGCTTTGCAAGGCAGAGCTTTGAACGCTGACCGCCGCTTAAATTGCCGACAGGCATTGTAAAGTCATTTTCGGAAAATCCGAGTCCTAAAAGTGCGGAACGGGTTCTGCTTTTATAGGTCAAACCACCTGCTCTTTCAAACTGTTCAATAAGCATGGTTTGCCTTTCAACAAGCTCGTCAAGATTTCCCGACTTGTTGTCAATCTGATGTGCAAGTGCGGAAATTTCGGTTTCCATATCCGAAAGACGGTCGAATACGGAAAGCAGCTCGTGATACACATCTGCCCTCGGATTGTTGCAGGCATGCTGTTCCATATATCCCGGACGGACATTTTTTGAAAAGGTAACAGTTCCCGAAACAGGGCTGATTTCGCCGTTGAGTATCTTAAAGAGAGTTGTTTTACCGACTCCGTTAGCTCCGATAAAGCCCACCTTATCTCTTTCTTCAACATCAAACGAAACATCGGTAAAAAGGTTTCTTTCGATAAAAGTCATTGTAAGATTTCTTACTGATAATGCCGGCAAAACATACACTCCCTTTCAAATTCGTTACCCACTATTGTACATTAAAATCGACAAAAGAGCAATACAAAATTGAAAATATGCCATAGGTTTACAAGGGCATAAGACACAATTCCGACCGTTAAAAGCATTTCAGCCGTTTTGCTTCTGCCGATTTCGGCAAGCTTATAAATCAATGCACAACCAAGAATAAGCACAAGCGGCAAAATTCCCTTGATTAACAATGTCAGCCAAAAGTTTTCAAGCACAGGCTGCATAACGGGATTTGCCTCAACAAAATGTCCGCTGCCGATGAGCGCCTCTGTACAAATCCAGTCAACAATATTGAGAAAATAGAGTAATCCGAGTTTGTAATAAAACGAACGGCTCTCATGACCTTTTTCATTGACGATATTATTGACATCAGATTCATTTGCCGATTTCAAATTAAACACAACGGTTTTTTCAAGTCCGGTTTTTTCTGTCATACACAACACCTCAACGGTATTTTTTCCCGCTGAGAATATTATATTCACACAAAAGAAAAGAGCCTCCCCTCGGAAGCTCAATTTGAAACGAATTATTCAAAGTTAATGTCGCCCTCATATTTCTTTTTGAAAAGCTCAAATACCTTGTTAAGAGTATCTTCATCGTCAATGCTGACATATTCCTCTGTTTCTTCGTCAATCTGATTAATCTGAAGAATAACAACCTCGTCTGCATCTTCGTCATTTTCGATGAGAACAATGTACTCTGTACCCTCAAACTCGATTACATCAAGAAATTCAAATTCAACTTCCTGACCGTTTTCGTCCTCAAGAGTGATGAGCATACCCTGATCTTCTTCGTTCATAAGCTCGTTTTTTGTATCTGCCATAGCGTATTCCTTTCCGAATGCGTTTAACGCCTCATAAAATAAATTAAGTTTAGTATAACCCAAAACATCGGCAAAATCAACACTTTATTGATATTTTACATTTAAAAGGTAAAAGCCAAAAACAGCTGCGATTGCTCGCAGCTGTCCTTGGGTTTAGAAGTTTTGAAATTAACGTGAAAACTGTAGATATTTAAGTCAGTGTTTTCAGAATTAACCTACTTTGGCGTTACCTGTGTCGCCGAACATATTAAGTCTGAAAAGCTTGCTCTCGTCGTTCTTGTTTTCGCAAATAATACTTGCTTCTGCAATCCTGCCGCCTTCGATAAGTCTTGTAAGACCGACAAGCTGGCAAAGCTTGCTGCGGAGATTGAGTCTGTCGCCTTCGCTTGTAACGAGATATACATTGCCCTCGCAGGTATCGAGCACGGCGAGGAATTTGGTTACATCAACATTGTGTAAGCTAAGAATTGGTGTCATAAAATTTCCTCCATTCAATTCTTTAAAAATATAAAGTTTTGTTTTCGTGCGCCATTTACCATTTGGCAAAATCATGATCAATTTATCGACTATGTGATAATTCAATTTTACTCGAGTAAGGCTAATTGGAAATCAGCCGATAGTCAAGCGGACTATTTACTTGACAATTATTATTATAGTCAAACATTCAGAAAAGTCAACAATTTTAGCGATTAATTTTTGTTCACAAATACATTTAGGTGTCAGTTATGCACAATAAATTGTTGCATTTTTTGTACAATATGCTTTGTATTTGCTTTTATAGAAATATAGTTTTAACACAAGCATAACATTTGATTGTGTAAATTCAACAACTTATTTCTTTTTCAGCATTATATAACTGCTGTTTTTTACAAACTTAATTTAACAGGCATATTGAGATTTTGCTCATTTTAAGTTATAATCTATGTTATGAAGGCTGATATCAAAAAGGATTCAGTATTGCTCCGAATTAAATTTTCAATAAAAGCAATCATACAAATAAGAAAGGAATCATGAAATGCTTAACGATTTTTACAAACAGTTCAAAAGCGGAACAGACATACGAGGAGTTGCAAGCGAGGGTGTTGAGGGACAAAGTGTAAACCTTACCGACGATGTTGTTGCCGATATGGCAGACGGCTTTGTGCTTTGGCTTTCTAAAAAAGTTTCAAAAAAGCCGAGCGAGCTCAAAATCTCTGTCGGTCGTGACAGCCGTATTTCGGGACCGCATATAATGAAAATCACAACCGAGCGTTTTAAGCGTTGCGGTGCAGAAGTTCTCTGCTGTCAGCTTGCGTCAACTCCGTCAATGTTTATGACAACCGTTGACCTCGGATGTGACGGTGCTCTTCAGATTACCGCAAGCCACCACCCGTTCAACAGAAACGGTCTTAAATTTTTCACCCGTGAGGGCGGTCTTGAGGGCAGTGACATTGAGGAAATTCTTCTCTACGCACAAAACGGTGAACATCCCGAAGAAAGCAACGGCGGAAATATTACGGATGTTGACTATATGAGCGACTACGCAAAGGGACTTTGCGAGAAGATTAAAAAGGAAGTTAATGCAGAAGATTACGAGCATCCGCTCAAGGGCTTTAAGATTGTTGTTGACGCAGGCAACGGTGCAGGCGGATTTTATGCCGACAAGGTGCTTTCTGTTCTCGGAGCAGACACAACAGGCAGCCGTTATCTTGAACCTGACGGAATGTTCCCGAATCATGTGCCGAATCCCGAAGCTAAAGAGGCAATGGATTCAATCTGTGAGGCTGTCAGAGAATCGGGCGCAGACCTCGGCGTAATCTTTGATACGGATGTTGACCGTGGCGGTGCTGTTGACAGCAAGGGCAACGAAATCAATCGAAACAGACTTGTAGCCGTTGCGGCGGCAATTGCTCTTGAGGGCAATGACGGCGGTATGATTGTTACAGACTCAATCACATCAAGCGGTCTTAAACAATTTATTGAAAATGACCTCGGCGGCAAGCACTACCGCTATCGCAGAGGCTATAAGAATGTTATCGACAAGGCTCTTGAGCTCAACGCTCAGGGCATCAACTGTCCTCTTGCAATCGAAACATCGGGACATGCCGCAATGCGTGAAAACTACTTTCTTGATGACGGTGCATATCTCTGCACAAAAATTATTATCAAGGCCGCTCAGATGAGAAAAGAGGGCAAGGAGCTTGACGAGCTTACCGCCTCACTCAAAGAACCGCTTGAAAGCACAGAAATCAGATACAAAATTCTTGAAAAAGATTTCAGAGCCTGCGGTGAAAAAATTATTGCCGACCTTACAAAGTATGCCGAGGAGCAGGACGGCTGGTGTGTTGCCGATGATAACCGTGAGGGCATCAGAGTTTCGTTTGACAGGGATAACGGTGACGGCTGGTTCTTGCTCAGACTTTCGGTACACGATCCGATTATGCCTCTCAATGTTGAAAGCGACAGCGAGGGCGGTGTAAAAATCATCTGCGACAAGCTTGGTGAATTTTTAAAGACTACAACAGGTCTTGACCTCTGATATTGGAACATTTTGTGTTTTTATTGATTTTTATTGTCGCAACTACGGGTTGCAACCGAGAGTTGCGACAATGGAACCCGAAATGTATTGTTTTTTGGGGCAGGCAACCGATATAATTTTCTCACAAGGTAAAACCCTAAAGCAATATTTGAGGAGGAAATTTTATGAACATTGAAACTGCCAACAGACTTTTGCAGTACAGAAAAAAGATGAATCTAAGCCAGGAGGAGCTTGCCGCAAGAATAGGTGTAAGCCGTCAGGCTGTGTCAAAATGGGAGCGTGCAGAGGCATCGCCCGACACGGATAATCTTATTCTTCTTGCCGATATCTACGGTGTTTCGCTTGATGAATTGCTTAAAGGCGAAAAAGAAACCGAAAGCGAAACACAGTCGGAAGAACCCGAAAATAATGCCGAAAATAATCCCGACAGCGACACAACATACAAAAAATCAGACAAGGTTTCGTTCAAACACGGAATCCATGTTGACTCAAAGGACGGTGATTCTGTTCACCTTAATTTCAGGGACGGAATCCATGTTAAAGATAAAGACGGTACAAAGGTTGATGTCGGCTGGAACGGAATCCATGTTGAGGAAAACGGCAAAACAAAAGTCTATACAGACGAAAACGGAAATGTTATGTATGATGAAAGCATTGAAGAGCATAAACATTCAAAGTCGCACCGCTTTTGGAAGCACTTTCCGTTTTGGTTGATTGCCATTATCGGATTCCTCATTTGGGGATTCAGCGGAGTATTGCTCGGTTGGGTACTCAGCTGGGTATGCTTTCTGACAATTCCTCTCTATTACACACTTGTTGACGCAATCTACAAACGCAAGCCGAGTCATTTTGCTTATCCTCTGCTTGTCGTTATTGTGTATATGTTTTTCGGATTTCTCGACATCTGCGGCGGTTGGTCATTTGGCTGGATTGCATTTTTAACAATTCCGATTTACTATGAAATCTGCAAGCTTTTCAAAAGCGAAAGAAAAAGCTCTGACGATTAAAACTGAATTAAAGACATACAAAAACACGGCAGTTTTTTATCAACTGCCGTGTTTGATTTTGCTGTAAACTATGTCCTTGTATAAAGTGTAAACCATGTTGTTGACATAGTATTCGCCCATAGATTGTGCAAACAGATAATTGTACAAATAAAATTTTACGGAATCATAACTGTGTCTGTTGTGTCGAGCTGTGAAGTTCTCATTGCGGGCTTGCAGAGTTCAATCTGCCTGCCGTCTTTGATAAAGAGCGGAACTTCATTGAGGGCAACCTCAATATAATGAGTACCTTTGCTCATTTTTTCTGTTGTAACGCTTGTACCGCTGAGTTTTACAAAAGTCATGTTCTCGGGGAGATAAACATATCTTCCGCCTACATTCTGCTCATATACAGGGCAAATCATGCACTCGTCACCGAGCATAAGCTGTGTTTCACATTCACGGGCAATTTTATCATCGGGATAATCAAACGAGAGCGGTCTGAAAATCATATCGTTTTCTTCACTTGCCTTTTTGAATGTTCTGTAAAGGTACGGAATAAGTCTGTAACGAACCTCAACAATATCCTTGAAATCATCGCTGTTTTCAAAGCTGTAGCACTCCTGATTTCTTGTGCCGAGAGCGGCATGGTTACGCATAAGCGGAGTAAACACACCGAGTGCAAGGAAACGAAGAACAAGGTCACGGGTTGCGTTTTCGTTAAAGCCTCCGAGATCTGCACCGCAGTACAGAAAGCCGCACATATTTGCCGACGGGAGCATTTTGAGGTCAAGAAGAATATGTGACCACCAAGAGTGGTTATCGCCGAACCAGATACCGCTTGAACGGTGAGCGCCTACATATGACGCACGGGAGAACATAAGAATTTTTTCTTTACCGAACTCCTCCGCAAAATATTCGCCGGCGGCCTTTGTCATATTAGCGCCGTAAATGTTGTGAACCTGATCATGGCAAACCTGTTTGCCGTCAACTGTATGGTAAATGCTTGAATAATCCTCGGGACTGTTTGAAAGACCTGCGAATGTGTCCTTGAGCTCAAAGAATTTTGAAAGGTCAAGGTTCTGCCCTTTGAGAGAAGCCGCCTTATCAAGTGCTTTGTTAAGTCCTTTTACCGAATAGAAAATTGCAGGCTCGTTCATATCGTTCCAGAAACCGTCAATTCCCATATCTGTGAGAATTTTATATTTTGAGCCGAACCACTTTCTTACATCCGGTCGGAGAAAATCGGGAAAGCCAACGATACCGGGCCATACACCGCCCTCAAAATCCGTGCCGTCCTCGTTTTTGCAGAAGTATCCGTTCTTTCTGCCCTCTTCATAGATATCGTAGCCGTTCTCTTTTTTAACGCCCGCGTCAATAATCGGAATGAGGTGGATTCCTTCTTCCCTTTTCTTTGAAACATAGTCCTTGAAATTCGGAAATTTTTCATCATCAACAGTAAAGTCCTTGTAACGCTCCATATAGTCGATGTCGAGATATACGCAGTCAAGCGGAATTCCTGCCTTGTTGTAACCGTCAACAACAGCGTCAACAGCTTCGGCATTGTAATAACTCCAACGGCTCTGCTGATAGCCGAATGCCCAGAACGGCGGAACATAGCTTGTGCCGATTGATTTTCTGAACTCTTTTACGATTTCAAGCGGCTTTGTGCCGTCAATGTAATATATATCAAAATCCGTGCCGTCAATTGTGATAACGGTTTTGTTTGCGGTTGTATAGCCGATGTCCCAACGGATTTTTGACGGGAAGTCGATAAAAATACCAAAAGTTTTTGAACCGCTGAGCATAAGGAAATTGTGAGCGGCATAGAGGGATGACTTTGTTTCGGTGTGGAACGGGTCATCACTGCAAAAGCTGTTATACACCCAACCACGCTTGTTGATTCCTCTCGGAGCTTCGCCGAGACCGTAGACGATGTCGCTGTCTGCCATATCAAATTCAAAGACAAAATTTCCGTTCTCAAACTTGCCGCCGAGCGGAAATTCCGCAATAGGCAGAGCGTTAAATTTTTCAACAACAGCCTGCGTATCAATCGGGTTGCCCGATGTAAACTTTTTAATCATTAAAGCACTTCCCTCTTTATTAAAATTTTCCGATTTTTTCAAAGCGTTCTGCAAAATCTTACCGACACGCACTTACGATTTTAGTATAACATTAATTTTGATTATTGCAATGGTAAAATTTGTTTTTGTATTATTTTATTTTTGCACATTAAAAAAGCACCTTTACGAGCCTGTAAAGGTGCAAATTTTATTCTTTTACGCTTTATCAGTCAAAAATATCATTCTTGCTTTCAGACTTTCCGTCTTGGTAAATCTTGAGGTTTCCCGTATCATCACACACACCGAGAAAAACATCTTTGAGCCGTTTGCGGTTGTTGTCAAGCTGTTTTTTGAGCCATTCAAGATTAAAGCCCGATTCGGCAAGATTTTTCTCGAGAATTTTTCCGTCCGTAATAACCACGGACTCGGGTCGGGTTTGGTGAACAATGATTTTTAAATCATCCGGAGTTGCAGGGCGCTTTTTGTCCTTTGGCAGAACCGACAAATCGCCGTTCTGTTCAAGAAAAACCGTTTCGACATCATCAAGACTGAAATATCCCTTTTCACGCATTCGTGTAAGAAATTCGTTTATATCAATTTTTGCAACCGAAAAATTCTTTTTGTACAACTTTCCTCTGTCGAAAATCACAATAGACTTGCCTGTTAAAAATCTTCGTAACATTGTTGATTTTTGCGAAAGCCACGAACAAAGCATAACAATTATTACATAAACAATGAGTGCCGCAAGGCACGCCCAAAAGTCTGACATTTCGGCTGTTGCCATCTCCGCTGCGATTGAACCGATTGTGATTCCGTTGATGTAGTCAAAAAGATTAAGGCTTGACATCTGCTTGTTGCCGATGAACTTTGACAGCAAGAACAATACTGTAATTGAAACGGGCGCCGTTATTAATGCACGCAAAAAGTCCATAATATCCCCTCCGATAGGGTTATTATGGACTTTAAATTATTTTTTATTCCGCAAAATTACCAAGGCTTGACTGTGCCTGTGATTTCCGAAACGCTCTTGATTCCGTTTTTGTCGAGCCATTCGTTCATACCGTCGGCAATCTTAATAGGCGCATACGGATCCGTAAAAAGGACAGTACCGATTTGAAGTGCGGTTGCGCCTGCCATCATCATCTCGATTGCATCCTGCCAGCTTGAGATACCGCCCATACCGATAATCGGAATTTTAACTGCGTTTGCAACCTGCCAAACCATTCTTACTGCAACAGGGAAAATTGCAGGGCCGCTCATTCCGCCTGTGTTGTTGCGGATAATCGGTCTGCGTGAGTTGATGTCGATACGCATACCTGTGAGCGTGTTAATCATTGAAATTGCGTCTGCACCGTTTGCCTCTGCCGACTGTGCGATTGATGCAATGTCGGTAACATTTGGGCTGAGCTTTACGATAAGCGGCTTTTTGCAATACTTTTTGACAGCCGCAGTAATTGCACCTACGGATTCACAGCTTGTTCCGAACTGCACTCCGCCGCTCTTGACATTAGGGCATGAGATGTTGAGCTCAATCATATCGACATCGGTTTCGCTGAGTTTTTCAGCCATTGCACAATAATCTTCGGGAGTGTTGCCGGCAATGTTTGCAATGATAACCGTATTCTGCTTTTTGAGCCACGGCAAATCCTCATTGATAAAAACATCAACACCGGGGTTTTGAAGTCCTACTGCATTCAAAATGCCGGAAGGAGTTTCGGCTACTCTCGGAACAGGGTTGCCGTCACGGCGGGTAAGTGTGATACCCTTGCATGAAATACCGCCGAGCTTTTCAAGGGGATAAAGCTCTGAATATTCCATACCGAAACCGAATGTTCCCGATGCGGCAATGAGAGGATTGTTAAATTCCACTCCGCAAACTTTTACAGATAAATCAGCCATTGAAAACTACCTCCTCAGCATTAAATACGGGGCCGTTTTTGCAGACATGCTGCATAATTTCTTCACCGTTTTTTCTTACCTTTACTGCGCACACAAGGCATGCGCCCATTCCGCAGGCCATTCTCTCCTCAAGAGAAATCTGACACGGCTTACCTGCCTCTTTGCAAACATCGGCAATAGCCTTGAGCATCGGGGTAGGACCGCATGCACAAACCTCGTCAACCTCTGAGATTTTTTCTTTGAGAACATCTGTTACAAAGCCGTGGATTCCCGCACTTCCGTCATCTGTTGTCAGCACAAGCTCTGCACCGGCTTTCTTGAAATCGTCCTGAAGAATAATAAGGTCTTTGTTTCTGAAGCCTGTGATAACAAGCGGATTTTCACACTGCTTTGCTGTGTAGAGCATCGGAGGAACGCCTATACCGCCGCCGATAAGGCAATAACGCTTGCCCTTTTCAATTTTAAAGCCGTTGCCGAGAGGAGCGAGAATATCAACGCTTTCGCCCTTTTTCATCTCGGACATAATTTTTGTTCCCTCACCCTTTACCTGATAAACAAGGCGGAGAACACCGTTTTCGCTGTCACAGACCGAAATAGGTCTGCGCAGAGTTTTTGAAGGCACATAGACATGGGCAAACTGTCCGCACTTTGCAAGCGGAGCAAGCTCGTCATTTTTTACCCTCATATCAAAAATGCCGTCTGCAATCTGTTCGTTTGACAAAAGTTCAAACTTCTGAACATCATACTTTTTCATAATATCATTCCTTTGGTTAGCTTTATTTATATAAAATCAATTTTTAAGCAGAGTGTCCCTGCATTGCTGACGAAAGTGAACATCTCATCACATCGCCGTTAATCAACATATTCAAGTTCAACAGTCAGCACACCTAACTCATCCTTGCGATAAACATAACAGCTTTCCGCAAGCCTTGGTGAATAACCGTTAATCTCATTAGCCTCTGAAATCCAGTTATAAAGATAGCCGTCATTCATAATCCTGTCATACATATAATCGAAATCGGTGTTCTTATCAACAACAATGCTGAAATATTCATCTCCGTTTTTTGCAGCATTTGCAACAGCTTGGCTCACATCATCGGCGTTGTCAGGATCTGAAACAGTCGGGTACTTATAGTTAAAATAGTTGTACTTTTCAGCCGTACATTTTGGAACATAAAAATTACACCATGTATCAACGCTCAAATAAGTTTGTGAATTAAGCTCGGAATACTTATATGACAGCTTATGATCCTTGAACATAAGGTCATCGGTTAGGTTAAAATAATCGTTTTTCGCATAATTATTTTCGCCGTCGGTATCATTCCATGTAACATCAATTTGGTACCAATCGCCGCCGATTTTTACACCGTTCCATGCGTGATTGTCTGAATCGGCTGTTCCCGAAAGTAATACGCAGTCAATATTCGCCTTGTTGCACAAAAGCTGAAAGGCTCTTGCGTAACCCTCACACACGGCTTTGCCGTCAACCAACGCACCGTAGGCATCGTTTTCATTGCCCTGAACATCATTGTTTTCAGCCGCTTCTTCATCATACCTGCAATTGTCAATTATATAGTTGTTAATGTATTCTTCTCTTTCAAAATCATTGCCGGAGGGCAAATTCTTCAAAACAGAAGCAACGGCAATATTGAATTTTTTCTTGGCGGCTATAAGCTTATCATTTTGAACAGTATAATCAAGCTTTACGCTTGTTGTGTCACCATACGGAACAAAAAGACTTGACCCCTTGAGCCAAAAAGTTTCGGGGTGGTCGTTTTTGTATGCCTCAACAGCCTGTGTAATCTGATAGTCGGAAAGCGTGCCTGTTGTTGTTATGTTTGGTGCATACACGGTATCAACGCTCTTTGCGATTCTCATATACAGTTCTTTTACATAATCATCGGTAAGCGTCTCGTAGGCATAATCGGTTTTTACATCTGCATAATCCTTGTCGTTTTCAACATCTTGTGCACTCGGAGTTGTAACGGATTTTTCTATGATAGAGCTTCTCTTTGGTTCACTGCTTTCGGAATCATCCGTCAACGAACACGAACAGCCAAAAAATGCAACCGCACAGGTTATTAAACAAACTAAGGCAGTTTTATATATTTTCAAAGAATCATCTCAATTTTATTTTAAATTATTTATTTCATATACAGAATACGGCAGCAGCCAAAGTTGACTGTCGCCGTATGGATTTGTCATGTTCTATTTTACTTTATTTTCGCCTTGCAGTCAATGCAAATTTGAGCATTAAACTACTTTCCCGTAACATGGGTATCACCGAAAACCTCGGCATAAACATTGTTGTCGAGAATCATTCTTGAAACGGTAAAGAGGTTGTTGCATCTGTTATTGAGTTCGTCAATATCATCCTTGCCCTTTGCACCCTTGAAAGCGGTGTATTCGCCTGTTGACGCATTGTATTTTCCGTTCTGAGAAATCCAGCTTCTGTCGGCAAACACAACGAACGGTTCTTTGTTTCCGAAAACATCCGTACCTGCCAACATTCTGCTGTCATATTCAAGGCCGAGCATATTTGAAAGCGTAGGCAGAATATCAAGGCTTGAACAGTATGTGTCAACCTTGACGGGCTCTTTCATTGAACCGCTCCACAACAGCCATGCATTTTTGTACTGTTCAAAGGTTGTGTCAACCTTGTGACCCGCAAGTTCGGACACACCGTCAAATTCATCAAGCGAATACGGATAATGGTCGTCCGTAAGGCAAATAAGGGTGTTGTCAAGCTTGCCTGCTTTTTCAAGTCTTGCAAGAAGATATTCCATTGCCTTGTCAAGCTCAATGTTTGCGGCAAGATAGCCCTTGACCTCATCGCTGTATTTCAGGTCTTTTACAAGGTCTGCGTTGCGTTCGCTCATGGTGTTGTATGAATATCCGCCGTGACCGCTGACCGTCATATAATAAACGCTGAAGCTGTCGGAATTTATGTAATCGTCAACAGTTTTCTGCATCATCTTGAGGTCGGAATTCGGCCACACATTTTCACCGAGGTCAAGACCTTTTCCGATTGCAGAATAATCATAGCCGATATTTGTAAGGTACTTGTCCCTGTCGTAGTAATCATAGGTGTGATTGTGGTAAGCGTTAACTGTTTTGTAACCGAGTTTTCTGCTCTGCTCACCGAGAGTGAACGGGAAGCTGACATTATTTTCGGCTGACTTTGAAAAGCTCCACACACCGGATTTTGGAATCAAGCCTGTAAGATTTGCATATTCACCGTCAGTTGTGCTTACACCCCACGCAGGCGAATAGTAATTTTCAAATTGAAATCCCTCGTTATACATTTTACAGAGCGTCGGAGTCAGGTCCTTGTCAATTGCATACTGCGAAAAGCTTTCAGCTGTAATGAAAATTATGTTGTAGCCCTTGAACATACCCGTGTATTCGTTGGTATTGCTCGGTTCTTCGCTGTCAAAATATTCATAAAGCGACTTTAACTCATCATTATTTGTACTCTTTGTAAGCTTTGAAAAATCAGCACTCATAATCTGAGCTTTCTGCTCTGTTTTTATAATTTCATCGGCAGTCGATTCTTTATTTTTCGGCTTGCTGTTTGTGCGTATATTTGATTTGTAACCGAACATAAGGTGGCTGATGTCAAGCCTTTGCATTGTGTAAAGTCCGTAGCGTTCACACACGGCAACCTGTTGCAATTCACCGTAATAAAGATTGTAGTTGCTCTTTGTGTCGGAAGAAGCACGGTCAATGCCTACCGCAAGGACAGTTCCGATCTGAAAAACCACCGCAACCAAAAGCACAATCAGCTTACCCTTTAACTTTACTTTTGAAAAGTCAAACAGCTTTCCGCCGAAAATTATAAAGAAAGCAAGCGGAACAAAAAGTAAAACAACAAACACAATTCTGCTTGTTATCGCAGTCATGATCATATCAATTGAATTGAATGCCTGCCCTGCACCGCCGTTTGTAACGCTGCTTACAACAACCATTGTGCCGAAAACATTATAGTATATCATCTGCACACCGTACCATATCGTCAGCGCCGCCGTGAGTACGGTTGCAATTCCTCTGTTTACCCCTCTGCGTTTTGAAAAAGAACACAACAAAACAAGTACCGCCGAAAGCACGATTGTGAACAGGAATGTGAAAGCAAAACCGCCGAGCACATCAAACCCCGACGCAATTTTAAGGTCGGTTTCAAGCCATAGAATCAAAAGCGGAAAGTACGCAAAAAATGCGACTCTCTTTGCAAAACCATGACTTTTTTCAGGCTTTCTGTAGTAGTCAAAATTTGAACTTCCGACTTTTACGGCAGGCTGTCCCACATAGTGATTTCTTCTTGAAAATCCGCTGTTTGTACCGTCTGAATATGTCATTTAATTCTCCTTTCTTTTTCAATGCAGTTATTAAGTAGATTATAAAACGAAAACGCCGTCATTGCAATGACAAATTTCACCAAAATTCGCCCTATATGACACATTCGGACTTTTTATATATTGAAACAGTTGACCTTTTGTAGTATAATTATAGTTTAATGAGAGGCTTGTGTGAAAAGCTATGCAAATTGCGGTTTTGAACAAGGCTTCTTAATTTATGTATTATTATGAAAAGGAAGATTTTTATGGCAAAGAAACAGTTTAAATCAGAGTCAAAAAGACTTCTTGACCTTATGATTAACTCAATTTATACTCACAAAGAAATTTTTCTTCGTGAGATTATTTCAAATGCAAGCGACGCTATCGACAAGCTTTGCTTCATTTCTCTTACCGATGACAAGGTCGGTCTTGACAGAGGCGATTTCAAAATCGTTTTAAAGCCCGACAAAGAAAGCCGTACTCTTACAATCACGGATAACGGTATCGGCATGAACAAGGATGACCTTGAAAACAACCTCGGCACAATCGCATCCTCAGGCTCACTCAAATTCAAGCAGAGCATGGAAGAAAAGCAGGACGACATTGACATTATCGGTCAGTTCGGTGTTGGTTTCTACTCGGCATTTATGGTTGCAAAGAAGATTACCGTAAACACAAAGAAATATGGCGAGGATACGGCATATTGCTGGCAGTCAAGCGGTGCAGACGGCTACACAATCAGCGAGATTGAAAAGGAAAATGCCGGCACAGAGATTATTCTTGAAATCAAGGATAACACAGACGAAGAAAACTATGACGAATTCCTTGAGCAGTACAGAATACAGGGACTTGTCAAGAAGTATTCCGACTACATCCGCTACCCGATTGTTATGGATATGACAAAGAGCAGAGTTAAGGAAGAAACCAAGGACAGCGACAAGCCCGAATATGAGGATTACACGGAAACCGTAACACTCAACAGCATGATTCCTCTTTGGCAGAGAAGAAAGAAAGATGTTACTCAGGAAGAATACGACAAGTTCTACAGCGAAAAATTTATGGCTATGGACAAGCCACTTAAAACTATCGTAACTTCTGTTGAGGGTGTTGTAACCTACAAGGCATTGCTCTTCATTCCGTCTGTTGCTCCTTATGACTACTACACAAAGGAATACAAAAAGGGACTTCAGCTTTATTCAAGCGGTGTGCTTATTATGGATAACTGCGAAGAGCTTTTGCCCGAGCACTTCCGTTTTGTAAAGGGTATTGTTGACAGCGCAGACCTTTCGCTCAACATTTCAAGAGAAATGCTCCAGCATGACCGTCACCTCATTACCATTGCTCAGAACATTGAAAAGAAAATTAAAAACGAGCTTACTTCAATGCTTCAGAATGACCGTGAGAATTACGAAAAATTCTTCAACGCATTCGGCAGACAGCTTAAATACGGTGTTGTTTCGGACTACGGTATGCACAAGGAAGAACTTCAGGACCTTATTATGTTCTATTCTTCAAGCGAGAAAAAGCTTGTTACGCTTTCGGAATATGTTGACAGAATGAAAGAAGACCAGAAGTTCATCTACTTTGCAACAGGCGAAAATGCCGCTGCAATCGACACACTTCCGCAGACAGAGCTTATCCGCTCAAAGGGTTACGAAATTCTTTATTGCACAGAGGAGATTGACGAGTTTACTCTACAGTCACTCATGACATATAAGGAAAAGAAATTCTGTTCGGCAATGAACGATGACCTCGGCATTGAAACCGAGGAAAATAAAGAGGATGAAGAAAACAAGGACGCACTTCTTACATTTGTTAAGGAAACACTCGGTGACAAGGTTGCAGAGGTTACCGCATCAAAGAAACTTGTTTCACATCCTGTTTGCCTTACGGCAAAGGGCGGTATTTCATTTGAAATGGAAAAGTATTTCAACTCAGTTCAGCCTGATGCAAATATGAAGGCTCAGCGTGTGCTTGAGCTTAACCTTTCACACCCTGCCGTTAAGAAGATGGAAGAATTTATCAAGAGCGATGTTGACAGAGCAAAGAAGTATGCCGAGGTTCTCTACAGTCAGGCACTTCTAATTGCAGGACTTCCGCTTGAAAATCCGTCCGAATACACAGACCTTGTCTGCTCAATTATGTAAATTGTTGATTTGCGTTTGCCGCAAATCAAATGGCGATCACTGATCGCCGCTACTGTACGGCAATAACCGCCGATACAGGTGCAAATCACAAATCTCACACTAAACTAAACATTTTACACCCGATTTCCGACCAAAACGGAAATCGGGTGTTTTGTTTTTGCAGAAAATTCCGCAAAATCTTTTGCAATAATATTGATATAATTTTTGCGTTGTGATACACTGATTTCAGTAAAAGTTTTTTCGGAGGCGGACTTGATGAAACATTACGATGAAAAGCAAATGCAGGAAAATATTCTCTATCTTGAGGCACTTTCGGAGCAGTATCCGAACATTCAGTCGGCGGCAGCAGAGATGATTAATCTTCACGCAATCCTTGATTTGCCGAAAGGTACGGAACATTTTCTTTCCGATATTCACGGTGAGCATGAGGCATTCAGACATATTCTCAACAACGCATCGGGTTCAATCAGAGAAAAGATTGACGACCTTTTTTCAAATACTCTCACATCCGAACAGCGTGCCGAGCTTGCAACGCTGATTTATTATCCAAAGGAAAAACTCAGTGTTTACAAAAGCGAAATAACCGACATTGAAGAATGGTACAGATTAACACTCATAAGATTGCTTGCAATCTGCCGACACATTTCTTCCAAATACACACGAAGCAAGGTTCGTAAAACTCTGCCAAAGCATTATGCCTATATCATTGAGGAGCTTATGTTCGGTGATTCAGGCAAAAAAGACCGTGAAACCTACCACGAAAATATTCTGCACACAATTATTGAGGCAGGACAAGCCGATGTTTTCATACTCTCGCTTTGTGACACGATAAAAAGACTTATTGTTGACAAGCTCCACATTGTCGGCGACATTTTCGACAGAGGTGCAAGACCTGACATTGTGCTTGACGACCTTATGATGCACCACGGTGTTGACATTCAGTGGGGCAATCACGATATTCTTTGGATGGGTGCGGCATCGGGCAGTATGGCTTGCATTGCCGCTGCACTTAACAACGCATTTTCATACGGCAATCTTGACACAATCGAGGTCGGCTACGGAATAAGTCTGCGTGACCTCTCGCTTTTTGCAAAGGATGTTTACGGCGGCGGAAATGTTGAACGCTTTATGCCGAAAGGTCCTTTTGCGGATTCGCCCTACACCTCAAACGATCCGTTGCTGGTTGCCGATATGCACAAGGCGATTGCCGTTATTCTCTTTAAGCTTGAAGGTCAGCTTGTCAGCCGCAATCCTAACTTTAATATGAGCGACAGGCGATTGCTTGACAAGATTGATTTTGAAAATGCGACCGTAACTGTCGGCGAAAAGAAGTATCCGATTTCCGACACCTTCTTCCCCACAGTTGACCATGACTATCCGTATGAACTGACAAAGACGGAAAAACGGGTTATGGAACAGCTTAAAAATGCCTTTATGGCAAGTGAAAAGCTGAAAAGACACATTGATTTTCTGTTTGCCAAGGGCGGAATGTACAAGTGTTGCAACAACAATCTTTTGCTCCACGGCTGTATTCCAATGAATAAGGACGGCAGTTTTATGGAATTTGACACGGGCAACTGTGTGCTTTCGGGAAAAGCATTGCTTGATGAGCTTGAAAAGATTGTTCGTCAGGGACACTCTGCCCCCGAAAATTCTCCCGAAAGGCAAAAGGGCAACGACTATATGTGGTATCTCTGGTGCGGAAAACATTCACCGCTTTTCGGCAGAGAAAAAATGTGTTCGTTTGAGCGTTTCTTTATTGACGATCCCGAAACCCACACGGAAACACGCAACCATTACTACACGCTCTATCACGATGAAGATGCCTGCGTGAAGATTTTGAAAGAATTCGGTCTTTCGGAAAATCACGGTCACATAATCAACGGTCATGTTCCCGTTATCCGCAAAAAGGGCGAAAGTCCGATAAAGGCCAACGGCAAGCTGATTGTGATTGACGGCGGATTTTGCAGAGCATATCAGGACAAAACAGGCACGGCGGGCTACACGCTTGTCTATAATTCCTACGGTATGCGAATTGTCACCCACGAACCCTTTGCGGGAATTGACAACGCAATCAAATCAAACAAGGACATTCTCTCAACAACAAAAGTTTTTGACACCTCGGAAAACCGAATCCGTGTTGCACAAACCGATGACGGTCAGACAATCCGTAACCGCATTGAAGGACTTTCAATGCTCCTCTGCGCCTACCGCAACGGTGTTCTGAAAGAACAGTAATTTAAATATTTTGATATGAAACACGGCTTGTTCGGAAAATGAACAAGCCGTGTTTTTCTGTATCAATTCTGTAGGGGCGTTCATTGGACGCCCGCCTTGATGAATTTTTATGTTTTATAAAAATGTTTTGATATTATGGAAATTATGTATTCATTTGTAACGGCGAACCGTGTTCGCCAATCGTCACAAGCGTAAGCTTGGGGCAAAATGATTATTTAACAACAAATTCAATACAGATATTTATTGTTTTGTGTTTACACACAAAACAAATGGCGAACAAGGTTCGCCGCTACTGTATGACAATAGCTTTGCGGCTTTTATATAATTTGATTTATTATAAAATTCCACTCGAAAATTTTTACCTCCCCCTTGACTATGTTTTAAAAATGTATTATTCTATATACATAGACAATCTATGTATATAGAACTGCGAGGTATTATAGAAATGGGAGGGATAATATGAAGAATAAATTTCTTGAAAAAGTAGCCGAGCAAATTGAAGATGAACGCTCCCGAAAGCTAATTACAGCCGAGCTTGAATCGCACTTGCTTGATAAAATCGACTATTATGTTGACATAGGATACTCAAAAGAAGAAGCCGAAAAGCGTGCTACCGAGGAAATGGGCAATCCCGATGACACCGCCGTGCCGTTGAATGCTCTGCACAACAATAACTTTCGTGACCTAATATCATTCATATGTTGCGGTGTTATTGTAATTATGTTTCTCTGCACAATATGGTTTCGTGACGCTTTTATATACAGCTACGATAACCAAGCATACAGGCACAGCATACTATGCGATTTTGTTTCGCTTGCTTTTCTGATTGCATATGCTGTAATGTTAATAATATCCCGAAAAAAGAATATAAAGATCATTCCGTTATTTGTGGCGATTTCTTTTATCCTGCAATTTTTCTCCGTTATTATTTACGATTACAACGAGGCTGCACTCACATCAACAGCACCGCCGAATATGTTTTATTTTTACCAGCCTGCAATGTACGCACTTGTAAAAATAGTCACAGAGGGATTTGTTGCGTATTCAAAATGTATCTTCATTGAAGTTCCTGCCGAAACCGATTCTTTCTGTTTTAATGTTTTGCCCTATATTTTAGGGTTATTATTTATAATATGGTCAATCATACTTTTCATTAAAATATTGAAATCAGAAAGAGTTGACAATCGTAAAAAATACAACATACCTATCCGCCTTATAGAAATATGTGCAAGCGTATTTTTGTCCGTAAATCTTATTATAACGGTCACCGCCACAGCATACAGAACCGTCAATGATTTTGCAACAGGCAACAGCTATTCTGCAAGCCGTGAAGGAATGTCGGAATATGTTCTTAATGCAGATTTAACACGAGATAAGTCTGAAATTATAGATGAACTGACGCTTGAGGGATACTATGCGGATACAGAAATCCCTGCCGAATTTTACGGCAAAGGCGGCACAATATCAGTTGGAACTGGTATGGATAACAACGGAAGATACACCTCCATTGCATACAATTTGAGTGATGGATTTATTACATACGATGAAAGCGTAGGTGCTTTCATTAATGAGAGGGATATATACGATAAAACTCCCGAAATTTTGTCCGATGTAGATGCAATCAAAAAGATTGACAAGGGAGATGACTTTGAAAGCATAAAAAAATCGGGACTTTTAAAATGGGCTAATGGAATATGCAAAACATATTATCGAGATAAGAAGAAAACAGTATATGAAATAAACTTTACAATTTATTTTAAAGGATACGATGATACTTCTGATGACGGCTCAAACTTTTTCTTTAAGAATCTGACCATAGAGGACGGTAAAGTTACTGATTATTGTGATTAAACGAAAACTCTGAAAGGAGGGAAAGTATGGCTAACAATTTTATCGACAAAGTATCGGAGCAGATTAGCGACAAGCACTCCCGAAAGCTAATTACAGCCGAGCTTGAATCGCACTTGCTTGATAAAATCGACTACTATGTTGACATTGGCTATTCAAAAGAAGAAGCCGAAAAGCGTGCCACCGAAGAAATGGGCAATCCTGAGGACACCGCCGTGCCGTTGAATGCTCTTCAGCAAAATAAATATCGTGGAGTATTCACATTCATTTGTCTTGTGGCTGTTACCGCACTTTTTATGGCAACTGTAAATGCGTCACCGCTATTCTGCTATGTTGCAGAATATTCAAACTTGACGCATTACGCAATGTTTGATTTTTGGTCGCTGATAATTCTTGCCACATACACGGTGATGATAATTTACAGTCAAAAGAAAAATCACAAATCGGTTGCAATCTTCATCATAATATCGCTTGGCTTTCAGGTTTTAATGTCTGCAATCTCAATAACATTGCAAGGCTCATTTCTTCTTATAATCAAATTTTCGTCAATCTTCCAACCTGCGGTTTATGCGATTATGACTATCATCACAAAAGGTTCGATTGCGTATATTGACAGTCTGTTTGCATATGAAAATATTGAGTATTCGGCAGTCAATGAGTGGTGCTACACGGCAATTCCTTTTATAATTATGGCACTGTTGTTGCTGTGGGCAATTGCGGTTCTGATTAAAATCAGAGGAAACGAGCGGATGAAAGGCAGAAAAATTCATCTGAAAATAACTAAAGTATTCAAAAATATTTTCATTGTATTTCTCTCTGTCAATTTTCTCATCATGGGAATTTGTGCGGTTATTTCAAGAGTAGAGATAAATTCAAAATCTACCGAAATTCTTGCCGAAAGAGAAAAAATAATTGATTTTGTGATGAATGCCAATCTAAAAACCACAAGCAATGAATTTTTGGACAATGCAAAAGCAAACGGATTTGACTTCCAACTGAATTTCAAATACGGCAAACAGCCGACATTTGATTTTTCAGACAAAGAGTATGTATATCGGCATAACGGCAATATGATTTCAGTCAAAGATATCAATTGCAATATGTATCTATCTTTAGATTATAACGCTTTAAACACATCAATTTTCTATGACGATTTGTTATTAACCACGAAAGAGGTTGACGCAATAAATAATCTCAAGGTTGGAGATTCAATCAGTAAATTATATGAAAAATCTCTTATCTATAAGGCTTCGGCAATCTCAAAAATATACTATGCTAATGATAATCTCGGAAACCCAAAATACAGTCTGTACCCCTGTATAACATTTGTTATCGACAAAAAAGGTCAAACATACAAAACAATTGACATAAGTGTTTCGGACGGTAAAATATCCAAGATATGCGAACCTATTGAACATAAAAAAGAATACGAAACCGGATTTAATTTTTTCATTCAGAGCTAATCGGAAAGGAGCAAATAAAATGAAAATCAGTAAAGAACTTATCAAAGGCAGTACAGCAATGCTTGTTATGAGCGTTTTAAAGAAAAACGATATGTACGGATACAAAATTATTAAAGAGCTTGAATTACAGAGCGAGAGCGTGTTTGAGCTTAAAGAGGGTACTCTCTACCCCATTCTTCACGCACTTGAAGAAGAAAATCTGCTTGAAAGCTACTGGGAAGAATTTGACGGCAGAAAGCGTAAATACTACCACCTCACCCGCAAAGGCACAAAACGCCTTAAAGAAAAGCAGGAGGAATGGAAAGTATATTCAAAGTCAGTCGAAAAAGTTCTCAGCTTTTCAGGTGTGTAAAACACTTATCACAGACAGACCGTTTTCCGTTAATCTTGAATTTATAGCCCTGTAATGGTAAAATTATCCTATAAACTCAGAAACGGAGATATTATGATGCACAAATTAAAAGTCAGAGCAAATCATACGGTATATATCATATTTGCCGTTTTGTCATTGTTTTCCCTGACACTTATATTTAATGACAATATATGGTTTGACGAGGCGTACACGCTGTCGCTGATTCAGCACAATTATTCAGACATAATCAATATTCTGAAATCCGATATGCACCCACCGCTGTATTTTTTGTCGCTGAAAACATTTTGTTGCATCTTTGGATACTCAATAACAGCAACAAAAATATTTTCGGCAATCGGTTACATTGCAACGCTGTTTTTGGGATGCACAATCATAAAAAAGCACTACGGCAGTAAAACATCAATAATTTATATGCTGACTGTCGGAGCTGTGCCAATGATGCTCTATTTCAGCGTTCAGCAAAGGTCATACTCATGGAGCATATTTTTTGTTACATTATGCTTTATTGAGTCCCTGCTTTTTATAGCAAACAAAAAGTTTCATCACTGCATTTTATTTGCTATAGCAGGACTTGGGGCTGCATACAATCACATCTACGCACTTCTTGCAGTTGCAATTATCTTTGCTTTTGCAAATATATATCTGCTCATTAAAGACAGAAATTTGTTCAAGCGTGTTATTATTGCAGACCTTATTATGGTGGCAGGATATTCATTTTGGATAATTCCTCTTTTAAATCAAACAAAATCAGCCTCAAGTAATTTTTGGCTCAGCGGAGTTGAACCGTTGTCTGTAATTGTATTCATATCGGGCATAGCAGTATCTGCACTTGTTCTTATGAAAAAGAGCAACCGAAAATTGTGTATAATTTTCGCAGATGTCTGCGTTATGGGGATTCAAATAATCGGGTTGTTCGTAACCGTTTTTATACGCCCGTTTTACATTGCAAGATACAGCGTTGTAATTCTCGGTATCTTTGCAATTCTCGTTGCTTTCGGCGTAAAAGATATAAAACCAAAGCCGAGCAAAGTAATATGCACCCTGCTTTGCGTTGTAAATATCGGCTGTCTTGTTGCAACAGGATTGTTTGAATATAATCCGTCAATGACAAATTTTCGTGAAAGATTCAGTTCTCAACAGTCAGAATCAGACACTTTTGTTTACTGCGACAGTGCATTCGGAATTATGTCGTATTATTATCCGAACAACACCCACCTTTGCACCTACAAAGAAAACTGGTTTGAGGCATTTGAAAATGTTGAATGTATAAACAAAAATGAAATTGCAGACAAAGTTGACCCAAATCATAAAATTTGGTTTGTAAAAAATGAACTCACAAAAATGCCAAAATGCATTAAAAGTAATTTCAAGTATAAAAAGATTGATTCTTTCCAATGTGACTTCAATAAATTTGACCTATATTTACTTATTCTAAAGTAAATATAGGTCTTTTGTTTATGGTATAAATGCAGAAATTAAAACTAATTTGCCTCTTATTTTCTGCTTTCGTAGTCCTTGTCTATCTCATCACTCCAAGACGATGAAAGCGGTCTGCTTTTTCTGAAATTGCACACGGTTTTCGATACTGCATCAAAAACAACAGCCGTACCCTGACCGTCAGCGTGATAATTAACGGAGCGGTCGGAATTGATTCCAAAATGCTTTGCGGTTTCAACAGAATCAATGTTAGCTCCGATGAAAAGAAATTCCCAGCCGTAGCGATTTTTCTGACGCTCAATCATTTTCTTGACCTTATTGCTTGAATAGATACGGCTTGCGTTCTCCATTCCGTCAGTCATAATCACAAACAAGGTGTGTTCGGGAACATCTTCTTCTCTTGCATACTTATGGATGTTGCCAATGTGATGAATTGCACCGCCGATAGCGTCAATGAGTGCAGTTGAACCACGAACCGTATAATCGTTTTCAGTCATTTTTGAAATTTCAGACAATTCAACCCTGTCGTGAAGAACCTCGGTTTCGTGATCAAACAATACGGTTGAAACATAGCACTTGCCGTTCTGTCTGCGTTGCTTTTCAATGAGCGAATTAAATCCGCCGATTGTGTCCTGTTCAAGTCCTGACATTGAACCGCTTCTGTCAAGAATGAATACCAATTCTGTAATGTTGTTTTTCATAGTTGTTACCTCCAAAAGTAATTAAGTTTTTTATCTTGACTTAATCATACAACTTTCGGGATAACATATGGTCGCCTGAAATGCGACATTTACTGACCCAACAAAACCTGGTCAAATTCAAATAAAGCCTCGTTTACAGTAAAAATATCATACTCGCCCTTTTGAATAAAATATTCAATGATAACATCAAATTTATTCGAGTGCGAAAGTGCATAGCCGGCCTTTTGGAGCATTTCTTTAGTTTCATCAAGCGACAGTTCAAGTGCAACGGCAAAGGCAATTGCGGTAGTTTTCTTAGGTTTATAGTTGACATTGTTTCTTATTTTAGAAAACAGCTTGCGGTCAACATTCGCCTTTTTATAACACTGAGAATCCGTAAGACCTTTTTCGTCAATTTTACGCAAAAGCATCTGAGAAAAGCTTTCATCAAGCTGATTTACAACATCAGCTAAATTCAAAGCTGCGGTTTGCATTGGATAAGTCTCCGGCTGTCTTAAAAGACGGGATAATCCACGACTGCGGTTTTCGGAATAGTGCGTTTCAACATAGTGTTCGTCAATGTATTCGGCAATATCACGAACAAGCTTTTTGCTGACACGAAATCCGTCTTTGTCAAACACAACAATATAAACAAGCATATCGTTGTCTGCAAGAAATTTACAGATTTCTTTGATTGCCACCTGTAATGCCTGTTCTTTCGGATAGCCGTAAACCCCCGATGAAATCAAAGGAAAGGCAACCGATTCGCATTCATAAGTCTTTGCAAGCTGCAACGAGTTACGATAACATGACGAAAGCAGTTCTTCCTCATGATAATTTCCGCCTTGCCATACAGGGCCGACCGTGTGAATAACATACTTGCAGGGCAGTTTGTACGCACCCGTAATTTTCGCCGCACCCGTTCTGCAACCGCCAAGTTTTCTGCATTCATTAAGCAATTCGTTCCCCGCCGCACGGTGAATCGCACCGTCAACACCGCCTCCGCCAAGCAACGAATTGTTTGCCGCATTAACAATTGCGTCACATTTCATCTTAGTTATATCATTCCGAACAATCTGCAACGGCATAATAATCACCCTTTAAATTCAGAATTTTAATGTTTTATTACTCTGATATTAATTATATAGCACCTCTCAATTAAATTCAATGCAAAATTAAATAGTATAGTTTGTATTTTAACAGCCAAACAAGCGACAGCATAATTTCTGTCGCTTGTGATTATCATATATTCTATTTTTTCGTGTTGCCAAAACTATTGACATTAAGCCTAATATTATTGCAGTGCTACCATTACACGCTATGATTATCGCTATTTATTTTATAACTTTTCCTATTCAGTCATTTTCTTGATATCGTCATAGGAATATGTTTTCTCTGTTGTTTCGGAACTGTCAGTAATCAACTGAACAAATTTACTGTCGCCATCAGCATATAACTGACCTGTATAAGAAACTCTTTCATATGCACCGTTCGGCAACGGACTATTATTAGGAGTTTGAACTAAACACAGTATCAAATCATCCGACTTTTGAACCGTTTTTTCACCGTCAATTGTTTCTTTAAGAAAAGTCGTTTTAATTTCCTCTGCACTTAAATTTTTAAATCGAAACGCATCATTATGTCCTTCAATATGTTCACTAAGCGGAATATATCCACCCAAATTAAATACTGATATTACATCTCCGACTTTTAAATCTCCTTTTAATGTATCAGTTATCAGGACATCTAATTTTGTCCAAGCAACGCCTTCATAGCTTGTATAAGCTACATTTTGAACTGTTACACGGATCACATCATCCGATATTGATATTAATTTCTTAAGGTCATTTTGATAAAGTTCATCAGGTGTTGAAGCAAGTTCAATTACATTGCTGTCAGAATCGGGAACGCTATAGTTCTTTTCCAAATTCACAGATAAATCTCTTAGCACTCCAACATTTGCATTACTCGAATTATTGGTGTTATTTGAAGAGTCTTTACAGCCGATGATAATAAAACAAGCTATTATTAACATAAGGAACAATAAAAATGCTTTTTTCATAATTAATTACCTCCTTTATCTATAAACTGTATTTTTGTGCTTTGTGCAATTTCTATATTTTCATAGTAACGCATAAAGTTAATTTTGTCAACTAATGTTTTTACACCTTAATATGATTAAAAAATAAGCGATAGAATAATTCTCTTCCGCTTGTAATTATTATTTTATTTTCCGAATTTCCCCAACTATTGACATAGAGCCAATATTTCAAACAATCATAATAATAACATTGTAATATGAAATATACTGTCATATTTTAGCGGTAAAAAACACTTTATGTTTTATTGATACATAAGCTGATTCAAAAATAAAACTCCTTTAAGTCGTCCAATCTCAACAACATCGGTAAAAATCCGCAGGATGTGCCTGCATCGACATCAATCCATGTATCGGTTACAACTGCTTTACCTTTGTATTCTTCTCCATAATAAATTGTTGGTGTGTGTCCGAACACGGTTATAACATCATCAAAATATCTGTCATCATGCTTCGGTCTGTTCCATAAAAAATCATCATCGGAATATTCCGAAAGTTTTTTATTTTTGTCAAAATTTCCAAGACCGCTGTGGGAAAGCAGAAAATCTTTTCCGCCGACACTGACTGTTTCATACAGCGGTGCTTCGTGAAGATACTCAAGAATATAATTTATTTCTTCGGGTCTGATTAAATGCAGAGCGTTAATTGTCGGTCTTGCGCCGTTTTGTTCCCAGTTGAGGTATAAGTCCAGCTTACTGCCTGTAAGGTTGCTTATTGACTCCTCGGTAATTTCATCAAACAGGAACTCGCAGGAAAGCATCATTGCCTCGTGATTTCCCATAATTAACTCCATATTCGGCTGAGCCATCATCCACTTAAAGATTTTTATTCCGTCCTCTCCCCTGTCGATTACATCGCCAAGAACAAATAAAAAATCATCATTTGAAAATCTGACCTTGTTTAGCATATCTTTGATTTTTTCAAGCGGATATCCGTGTAAATCTGAAGTAACATAAATCATTTTAATTCCTCATTATATTAAGATTCTGTTTCTGATTGCTTTTCTGATAATTTCGATTAAAACATTCAGTCAAATATCATGTTGCAAATGATTCCAACTGCATCTGCTCAAGTAAATGTTTTAGTGCTCCGCCACAGGTATCGCCGAGAGTATTTATACTTTCATCGGATAAGTGAGTAAAATCATAAACACATTTCACCTGTTGCTTATATTCGCCGTTAAGAAAGGGAACAAGCAGTTTTGATGTAATCACCGCATCATATAAAGCATTATGCGCTTTCTTTGAATCAACTTCGATATCAAAATATTTAATAGCTTCATTTAAAGCCAGATGCTTGCGTCTGTTTGAAATATTCATAAGCCTTGGGAATACTTTTTGAAAATCAAGCCATCTTTTCATATTTTTTGGGAAAGGTATTTCTTTAAATTCGCACTCGGTCTTGAGTTGAATCAAGTCGTTATCGCTCCAGCTGTAAAGGCGAATATCTGAACCGTCTCCTATCCAAGTTTCAAAATTCTTTAATGCAGTTTCGAACAATTCAGCATTCATTGCGGAGGAAGATTTAATACCTGTCAATTTGTTTATGTATGGAGTTACCTGATAATTAAACTCAGGTTTCACAAAGCAATCAAAGGTATCTACGATTTCAAGGCGTTCATTGAGCTTTACTGCGCCGATTTCGATAATCTCCTGCTTTAAAATTCCATAGGCATTCTTATATTCTTTAGCTACGGGATTCATTTCCAAATCCAATACAATATGATACTTATACATTTTTAAACTTCCCTTCTACTAATTGAGTAATGTCTTAGCAATTAAATCAATATCGTATCGCTCGCCGAATACGCTTGTGAAAAAGCCAATGTGTATTTTTATTTTATCATCATATAATCCTGTCGGAGTCACTTTAAGAAATTCACAAAATTTTCTGAGCCTTTCGAGTTTATTTACAGCTTCGACCTCAACCTCTTTGTCAACAAAAATACGAATAGCTAAGTGACGATTTTCAGCAAGTGTTTTTATGTAGTCAAAAAGTAAGAAATCTACGTCTTTTTCGGTACAATCTATTGATATAGTATCCCATTCTACCATATTGGTAAAGAGGTGAAGTTCATAATCGAAGCTTTTTCTGAATTTTTCATTATCTGCTTTGCTTGTAACCCGGTCAATATATTCAAATATCTGACTTGTTACATTACTACTGTTCGTCTTTTCTATCCTCATCATATAACCTCCTGAACATACTTATAAATTTATCTTATACTGATTTCGCCAGATAAGTCTGGTTATCACACCGAAGAGTATTTCTTCAACACTGAAAAAAACGCAATAAAGCATAGCACCGTACAGAATTTTACTAAACAAATTGTAATCTTCCAACGAGCCCAGGCTAAAGATTGCACATATCATATAGGAATTAACAGGAATCACCGTTACTGAAACAATCAAAAACATCCATATATTTTGTGTTTTCTTAAAGATCGGAACAGTACCGACTATTACGAAAGAAGATATTATCATAAGGACTGTTAAAAGAACCGACTGATAAAACACAAAAGCTACAGAAAACATCAGCGGAATCAAGGCAAACGCTATCTGGTAATATTTCTGGTAATATTTTTTTTGCTTTTTTACAGGAACCATAAAACCGCCTCCGTAATCTCAATTATGTTTATAACTATAATTATTGGGATAGCAATTTTTACAACGCTTACTACATAACAAACAGCTACTGATAATTTCACCGTCAAGCCTTTACCGGCAAGTTTTCTTTTACGGACTTTGCTTTTCCTTATCATTTTAGCTTTATCAGACAAGTTATCAATTCCAAGCAGTTCTTCTATTATTGCCATTCCATCCAAGCCGTCAACCAGAAGCAAATTGAACAGAGCTAAAACAACATTAATAACAGCAATTCCCCAAAAGATTCCGCTGAGCATTTCCGAACAGGATACCAAAAATAAAGAAATTCCTGCCAGCAAAAAATTTGACTCTATTCCTGCCGCATTTACCTGAACTCTATGCACTCGTCTTTTAATATCTGATGTATCGATCAGAGTGTATGCTCCGGGAAAAAGGCACTTAAAGAAAATGCCTAATTCAAATACTCTTCCGCCGTATGCAAGGCAAGCAAACATATGACTGAACTCATGAAAAATCGCTCCTATAATCAAACCTAAGATGTCACCGATAATCATATATTCTTTTTTTATCTGCATATGGCTGTTAAAAAAGCAGAAAATTGATATAACTAACACAGGCAACCACGAATAAATTAAAAACTGATTGATAATAAAAGCAACAGCACGAAAAGCAGTTGTTGTGCGCGGAATCCAGCAAGAAAGATAAATTTCTGCGAAATCACTCAACAGGATTCTGCGGTTTCTGAGCAAATCCATATCATCAAGTTCGTTCAGAAGCTCATCAACGTCTTCGTCAGACAAGCCTCTGTCGATTTCATAGGGATTCGTTTTACCGTCAAGCCTGCTTGCAAACCAAGCCGTGTAACAGTCAAGCGTATAGCTGTCTTTGGCAAGTCTGTCTATGAAAACAACCCTGTCTTTATTCACTATTTTAACATCAACCCAGTTAACAAGCATTGGATAAGTCATAAAGATTTCCTTTCCATCTACACTATTCGTAATTCTTTATAGGTACAGCTATATTTAGCATTATTCTTTATTTGCTTATAATCAAGCAAAAAGAGATACCGGGTTCGCTTTCGGTATCTCTATATTACTACTAAAAAATATTTAGTTTTGAAAAGGGGGATTTTATATGTATTGCAAGTTTCTATCACCAGGTATATATAACTGCCGTTTTCCTGCAAAAGATTGTATTTGTTTTCAAAACACAATTTATGTAAAAGCAATCAATAATTAAAGCAACATAATATTCTTATACTCTTATTTATAAATGCGAAATTATAATAAGGAAATATTAATACACAACTCAAACGGTTCACAGTCTGAAAATAATTCAACGGTTTTATGATTTTTGTCAACTTTACAGCCGATAATATTACCGTGATGCTTATATGCCGTAACTATCTCCAAGTTAATTTTATCAAAAACAATAACAGAATTGAGAAGCTTGCATATTAGAACGAGGTATCGTTCATCACCTGATTCTGTCAATACACTGCTCAAATCATTTTTCTCGCGTAGAAATGAGGCCAGATTTGATTTATCTTTTTGTTGTTCAATATGAAGACTTTCAGAGAAATCGTTATTGCGGGAATCAAACTGCTTAAATCCATTTTCGCAAAGGAAAAACAGTCCGTCTTTAAACAAAATAGTGTCTTTTTTGCCGTAATAAAATCTGTTATGAACAAAGCTTTTTGATAAATAATTGTAATTAAAATTGATTTCAAACAAACGCAAAATTTTAGGAGAATCATCTTCTTTATATACCTGATAAACACCAAAATAATCATCAGCGTCAAAATCCAGCTTGTCCGGAATTTATTGTAGACAACTTGCTCTGTCCACACATAAATCATAAATATATTCGGTATTATTACATAATATTAATACAAGCTGTTTTGAGTCAGCTGTAAAATAAACCTTGTTAACAGGTCTATGAGCCGTGTTTAGTTTAATTATACATTTACCGTTATCTGAATTTATCACAAAAACAGTGCTGTTCATATGAATCAACAGATATTTTGATTCAGGAGAAAATTCAAGCTTAAGAATATTATTGTTCAGTGCAAGTTTCAGCTTGTCAATTATTAATTTCTGCTTTTTATTCTCATTGAACACAACTATAACATCTTTACTTTCATAGGCAACTGCTGATTTTCCGTCACCAGCAAAGGCAATTAACGATGCATAGTCTTTTTTATCCTCATTAAAGTATAATCCTTCGAAATCACTGTTACATAAAATGATTTGATAACTTAATAACCTGCTTGGGAAAAGTAATGGTTTTATAACAGAAATAATTTTCCCTATAAGTATTCTAAAATCGACAAAAACATGACGTGCTGAATAGAAAAGATTTTTCTTTCCGGTAAAACATTTTTTCTCGTTCTCATAACTGAAATCATTGATGCTGAAATATATAGTCCCGAATAGGTCAATACTGCAAGCGTTTCTTCTTTCTTAGCCCAGAAAGCTCTGTTAATGTTTGCTATTTCATAAAAGCTGATTGCGTACTCATTATTCAGCTCTATACGCACGATAAAATCACTGTGTAATAACACCAACGATTTGTTTCCGATGATAAAACTCAGTATTTTATTGCGCAAGGGAGGATATAAATATGTGCATTTATTTTCCATACAATCAATAATCTCAAACTTTCTGCCCTCTTCATTTATCACAAGCCATGTATCTTCTGTGATTTGTGTAAAAAATCTTTTTGAATATTTTTCTATAAAATCATAGTATTTGTGCTTTGAAGGAACTATGCGCTTAATTATAAATTCACCCGTTTCTGCGTTATAAATATCCAAATGAAAGCTTTCACTCAATACGGACAGTAAATCGCCTTTATCACTGACGCAAAAAGTCAATCCAGAACGCACCTTGACATCTATTGAAAACAGTGAAGAATTGGTTTCCAGAGAATAGGCACAAACACCTGCATTATCTGCATAGTATAGTATTTTTTTATTTCTGTTGTATTCTACTGTTGAACACACTTTTGACATTTTAAGCTCGTCTGTAAAATTATATCCGGACTGATTGATTCGATAAATTAAGATTGCTTTATTTTCAATAACGACCGCAACAGCATCGTTTCCTAACCATAATACCATTTGAATTGATATGTCGCTTTTTCTGTGTTCAATATAAATTCTGAACATTTCCAGATTATTCTTTGATTCACAAATGCAAATGTACGAACCTGAAACAACAGCATACATTTTCGCATTTTCAGACCAGACAATTAAAGAATTTGCGGAATAAGGAAAATTAACATATCTTTCTTTTAATTCAGGGGGAATGTTCTTGGAAATAACCGGAGTGTGACAGACTGCAATATTTTGTTCAGCACAAAAATCAAGAAATCCGTTTTTATAGCATGAAAGCGACAGATAGTTTTTAGTAAGGCAGTCATATATTGTGTTGACAGTAATTTTGTTTTACTATCAATATCGTAACTGACAAGCTCGTTTAAATGCACTATCAGATTATCAATCCTGCCTGATTTTACAACACTGTCAACAAAATAAACATCAGACAAAAGCCTTGTAAGCTCCTGCTTTCTGTTTCCGCTGACAAGCAACGGAATGACTGACAGAGCTTTTCTTGTGTTAACAATCTTCTTTTCCTGATTTATGTAATTTTCAGGAAAAAGATAATAATCTGTAATCACCTCGTAAGCCTCACTACAATAGTCAGCATAGTGCTTTTTAAACGCCGTGTTAAAAATATTATGCACACATTTTATTACCATACTTCCGTTTGAAGATGAAATAGCAAGGCTTCTTTTCAGGTCATAAAAAAGTCTTGACCATATTACAAATGGCAGTCTGTCTTCATCGTAGGAATATCTGTCTTCAGCATAGAACATTTCTCTTACTGGTCTGAATTTCAGAAGCAAAAACTGAAGCTCCTTTTCGGTGATACCATAAGTGTGAAGTGTTATTAATGCCATTGCGTAAAGCGTTAATTCTTTTTCGTGGCCTAATTTTTTATACATACTTCTGACATATTCTATCGCCATCAGATCGGTGCTGTCGGGAAGGACAATATCATTATCACCTGAATGCCAGTTCATACAGCAGTCAACCATCAGACTAAGCTGAAGAGGTGTACAGCCGTTGGCTATTGACGACTCTACTATGTTCATCTGATAATCTGACGCAATGCATCTGTTTCTTTTTCCGAGCATATCGTTGAACACAATTCTGCTCTGTTCTCGATTAAAACAGCTAATTTCCAGATAGTCAAAGCTTTTTTGAGGAAACAACTGCCTGTACTTATTATCGGCAAATGAAAAAATCAATTTGATATTGTCAGGCAGTTGTTCGGGAATCACCTTTTCACAAATCTACTCAACGTCGTAAAACATATCAAATCCGTCTATCACTACCAGAAGCTTTTGATTTTCAGGCACCATTTTAAGAGAATCATAGAATGAATCCGTCAGATTTGAGTAGTTGATGTCCAAAGCTGAATTTATGTCAAATTTATTTCGGATATCCAAACACAATTTTTTTATTGTTTCTATCACGGTACAGCTATGCTCGTCCATTCCGAAAAATGAGTAAACTGATTTGCTCTCATACAATTTCACAACTTTATATAACAAGCGTGATTTTCCTGAACCCGAATCACCGCAGACAACCATCGGACGACACGAGTCACTTTTGATGTATGTATTAAGAGCTGACAATTCTTGCTCTCTGAAGTAAAACTCATTTTCGTTTCCGAACATTTCTTCAATCATATTATGATTTTTACAAGTGTTTTTTTCACGTTCCAGTCTTTCAATTTCAGAATTAATATTTTTTAGAATTAAGTCTTTTACTTTCTCGCTGAATCTGTTTATATAATTTTCGTCATATACAAGCTCAAATAGATTATCTTCACATTGCGTATCAGTCATTTTTTGTGAAATTCGGTTTCTTAAATCAATTATCTTTTGTTTGTCGGCATCCTGATCCGGATATCCGTTTCTGAAAATTGCGATAACATTAGACGCAGTGCTGTTGTCTGACAAAAGACCTTCAACTATTTCCTTTTCGGTTGCAGATGATGTGAATTTGAGCATTTTATTACTGTCAAGTCCGCATCTATTGCCTGCACTGACTAAAACGTCCGAAAGACAGCTTTCAGTTTTACTCCAATTATTATCTTCTTTATATTTACCCGTCCTCTCTTTCAGATAGTATTCTCCACCTATAACATTTTCATCCGGTTTGTACCATTCATCAAGAATTGTTTTATCTTCAGTAGAGTAGGTGCAATATAATTTTTCATATTCTTCTTTTTCTATTTTTGAAGGCAAGGGAACCCAACCGTATCTCTCTCCTACCATAAGAAGAAAATTCGGTCTGGGTGACAGGGTACAGCAGCGTTTTACTTCCTCAAGACATATTTCAATAGTTTTCTGGTTCAGAGCTGCTTCTGTATTCACGCCCCACCTGAGATCTATTATTTGAAAATCATATCCTCTGCTTCGGCAGTAATCGTCTATTTCATTAAATATTTTTTTGTTCAGCGCCACTCTTTCCTCAATAAAATCGCTGAATGTAGAGCTGATAAACAAACTAAACGTTTTATTATTCATGCCTTTTACCCCCTTTATTGCACAGCCTTATTCTGATGGAAGATTTTTTTCTGAAATTTCTTGAGTCTGTTTTTTATTCCATATATAAGCCCATATCTTATATACGATAAAAATCAGAATAATCAATAACAGCAATATTAATATGAAGGTTAAAAGCATAGCAAAAATAACATTATCGATGACGGTTCTCATATAATCCGTACCGATAAAAAATAATGCTAAAAGCAACATTAAAACACCTAACGAAAATATGCATATCAATATAATTAAAAAGTATTTTTTAAAGCTTAGAACATTATCTTTTGGATTCTTATATACATAGGTGTTATTATTGTGTTCGTTGACTTTTCCCGATATTCTGCAGCAACTGTTATATTATTTTTCATAGTTATAGTTCTTATCTTTTCCGAATAACAGTTTTGTAATGATATTTATTCTGTAAATTATATAAGCTAATATTGCTACAATAAAGCATAAAATCAATACAAGTAACGGTCTTAACATTTCTATAGAACTCGGAGATATAGAATATGCAACAATCAATCTATAAAAAATGTGTTAAATGGATTTTTAGTAAATTTAGTACCGCTTGGAAAACTACAGTAGTTATAATCGGGTATTTCCTTTACCTCAATTACTATTGCAGACGTATTATAAAATGCATAATCAGATACATATAATTTCTCCGAAGCAAATCTGACTTCACTGAGCTCAATACAATTTTCAAAAGCTCCAATACCGATATAAAGCAGTGTTGAAGGACAGTTCACTGTTTTCAAATTTTTACAGCTGCAAAAAGCGTTGTCCTCGATTCCCTCTATACCCTCCGGAATATTTACATCTGTAATATTATTATTTCCTGCAAGACCGGTAATTGAGTATACCGGATACCCGTCTATCTCTGACGGAATATTCAGTACAGTTTCCGTTCCGGTATAACCGGTTATTTTGACAGCATTATCTTCAATAGTATAAATCCAACCCTCAGATTGCTGTTCTGTAACGGCAGACGCAACAATACTATTTGTTAAAAAGCAGATAAATACAACAACAATCAGTATTATGCTTTTATATAAATTTTTATTTAACATAAACGCACCCGAATTTTTAATCTTAACGCTGATAACGATTCTTCCGATTTTCCTTAATACAGCATTCAAAGCCACAGGCTGTATCCACAGATATTACGGATTGTAAAACAAGCATTAAGCTCAACAGATTGTGTCAATATTGTATCAAATTTTATTAAGCAAGTAAATACTTTTATACCTATTTAATAATTTTTATTTGGTTTTAACCCTCAATACTTTCGGACTATCGGATTTACTGATTTTTATTTTATAGGTTGAATAAGAAGGAATTTATGGTTTACGAAGCTTTGTTCTTTGGAAAAGGAAATCTAAACTTGCCGAAAGTCATTTCTCTTATCCATTCTTCAAATGTGATGTATTTTGCATTTGTATTTGAATTGATCACATTTACAGATTCTTCCTTACAATTATTAAATAAACTTAAATATTCATAATCAGGTAATGCGGTTACAAAGGGATAAAGACCTCGCTTTATTATCAGCACCTCTACAGATTCATCTGTCTTTTGAAAATGCTGCATATCGAAAGGAGATAACAGCGGATGCTCATTACCGTTATAATCAACCTCATTACCGCAAATACGGCTTATTTTTTCAAGAAACTCCATCTCGGTTGAACTAAAGCAAATCCAGTTGTTACAATTGGAAATTATTGTTTCAGCATTATTCTTATATTTTTGTTTAAGCTGGCAGAATGACTGTATAAATAAAAAGTATCTGATATTTTTTGAACGAGCCTCGCTTATACGGTTATCAAAGTTACTAATGGGTGTAAGATTTGAAAATTCGTCAAGCAAGAAATTCACTCTTAACGGCAATCTGTCACCTTCACATTCAAACGCTGTTCTCACAAGAGTTTCGTAGCACTGCGTAAGAAACAGATTCACAAGAAAACTCAGATTGTTTTTCTCATCAGGATAAATTAAATATATAACTGATTGCTTTTTGCTGAGGCTTTGAAAATCAACAACATCACCGCTGAGCATTTTCATCAAACCGGAGTTTTGTGTAAAAGGTTGCATAACAGCCATTAAAGTGCTGTAGACACAGGATTTTGTTTTTTCAGCCTCAAGGTCAAGCACTGAATGCAGTCCGAATGCAGCTGTTGTTGTATGGTCCATATTCAAGAGAATATCTTTCAGATATCTGCTGTTTTCTTCCAGACATAGCTGCATAATATTTGTTATGTTAAAATACTCAGGAGGCACTGAATCCATATACGTCAGAATAACACCTGTCAGAAACTGCTTAACCGTATCGCCCCAATAACGGTCATTAGTACACTGTATAGCAGGTTCAACAACGCTTTCTACAAAATCATTCACACACTGAATTGCCTCGTCTGTTTTGCCAAGCTTATGTAATATGTACGCCTCTGCCAGAGGATTCCATGAATCGGAATACAGCGGTTTTCTGAAATTCAAAACCATTATTTTAGCTCCTTTTTTCTTTGCAAGCCAAACCGTCTTTCGATAAATCTCGCCTTTCGGGTCATTCACAACAGCGCTCTCTCCTGCATTGATAATTGTAGCAAGGGTTGTAAAAACAGTAACTCTCGACTTTTTACATCCTGTCGGACCTACTACCAGGGTGTGATTATCTTCATTATCAACATATAGAGTTTCATCCGATGAATAATACAGTGGTATTCCCGAGGCTGTTTTTCCAAAAGTGTTTGTCAACGGTCTTGCGTGAGCAAGAATCTCTTCAGGCTCAGAAAATCTTGAATTGCTTTTTGTTATGTACTTCTGATATTTAGCTTCATACATGCTGATAGTCCTCCTCATCCATATGAAATCCAATTTGTCTTTGTGCGATACTCTTCTGCGTAGTTTTTTCTATATCAAGACTCTTAATCTGAACATCAAAAAAGCACTTAAGTCTTTCAAGAATATTTATGTTGCACTTTTGCTCAATAATAAATGTTATATCAAGCTGTTTTGCCTTGCTCTTAAGGAAGTACATAAATGCTTCGAAATATTCGTTGGGATAATGCGGATTCCAGCTTGTAAGGTTAATTACAACCGGTCCTTCATAACTGTTTTTGTAACGAGCCATCTGGTGTCTTGATTCCCAGAGAAACCTGTCAATCTCTCTGAAACGCTCATTCATAGACGTGTAGCAAAATTCAAACTCAAAAAATTTTTTCTGCTTTACCTTACAATATTCAATTGCTTTTTCATAACTTCCCTGAATAAGATACATAAATACCAACCTTCCTTATTGATAAACTCTTTTATACAGCTAAACAGATATTGTTCTGCTGGCAAAACGCATTTAAGTTCATCGAGTCATACTTTGAGAATTTTTCAATATGATCCTTATGACCTTTATTGACTGTCTTTCTTTTTTCGATATAATCAATCACAATTATGTATGTAGTGTCGTCAGTCTGCACACAGGAGTAAAACAGTCTTAACTGCGTTTTATTCTTTCCGTGTGCCTTATATGTAAAAAAGCAGTCTCCGTGTTTGTCGTATTTGATATTTTCAGCGTTATAAATATTATTAAAGCAGACTCCACTTTCATAAAATTGAATAATTTTAGCACCAAGCTCTTCTGATGCTTTAATAATAGCCCGTTTAAGTTCACTGTTTTCTTTATTAATTTTGTTTTCGCACACAGTAACGATTTTGAGTTTCATTTAATTCACACTTCCCTGCTTTTGATTTTTCCTGCAATAAAATAGAGATACTGACTTCATATCTCAGTATCTCTATTTTATACTAACTAAAATATATCTTTTTCAAAGGGTGTTACTTATAAAATTCAAAATCAAGGGGTTCTGTTTTTTTGGCAAATTATCATTTCAGGCACTCGCAAATTGCAATATCAAGTTATGAAGATACTCTATTTTATTCATAGCTTTTTCATTCCGAATATAAATATTTATTATAAATGCGGTTTTAGTTACTTTTTAGTTACTCTCAATATAATCAATAATCTGTTTATAATATATATTATCGGGGGGGGTAATTCTTTGCAATCTGATATGCTTTTTCAAAATATTGATTGTTAAATCCGGAAAAATTGTAATATGTTATTGCTAAATGCGGATTAAACCTCTCCGGATTTTTCAACACAATTTTTTCACTCGTTTCTATTGCCTTGATATAGTATATAGTGGATTTAACTAAATCTACATCCGAATAGAACATACCAAGATTATTATAACATATAGATAAATCAGGAATGTATTTTTCCGGATCCAACTCAACCATATATTTCCAAATATCCAATGCTTTCAAATACAAATCTTCGGCTTTTTTTCTATTGTTTTGCTTATAAAGCATAGCCAAATTATCATAACTTATTGCCAAACAGGGATTAAATTTTTCAGGATTTTCCTTTGCTAAATTTTCTCGCAGAGCTATCGCCTGATTTAAGTAATATTCTGCTTTTTTTCTATTGCCATTACGTTTATAGAATAATCCAAAAGAATTGTAACATAATGCCAGATCGGCAAAATATTTTTTCGGGTTTTCGAGGGCTAACTTTTCCAAAATATTTAAGGCTTTATTATGATAATCCTCGGCTTTTTCTTTGGCTTTTACTTCATTTTCTTGCTCGTCTAAAAAAGAACCTACATTATCATAGATTATTGCAAAACCATAATAATCTTTATCGGGATTTTCTCCTTCGAGTTTTTCAACAATTGATAAAGATTTTTCGTAGTAATATTCCGCCTTTTCACCGTTATTCTGACATCTAAAATAGCAGGCTATGTTGTTATAGCTTTTTAGTAAATCATAATCATATTTATCAGGATTTTCTTTTGCTAATGTTGCGAAAATATCAACAGCTTTGTTGAAATAATTTTCGGTTTTTTCTTTATTTATATGATCCTCATAATAAAGTCCTGCACAATCGCAATACGTTGCCAAATCAGCAAGATATTTGTCTGGGTTTTCCTCTGCCGATTTTTCAGCTATTTTTATTGCTTTAAGATAATATTTTTCCGCTAACTTGTATTTTGAACTTATAGAATTACAAATATGTCCTAAAAGACAAAAAAGAGCTGATTTATTATGCTCATCATCAATATCAGGATTATTATCATAAATGAGTTCCAGTTTTTTCGCAATTGTTAAGGCCCTGTTCTGTTTATTTTGAACTAATAAATAATTTGCATAATCATAAATCACATCAAGTTCAACTAAATTATTTTCTGCAATCGGCACAATAGTTTCATATTCATATTCAATGTTTTTAAATCGATTATCATATTTTATCTTTGTCATAAGAATATCAATTGCTGTTTTACGGTTTTGTATAAAACTTCTCGACTCTTCCTTTTGCTGTTCAACACGAATCTTACTTTTTCTGAAATATTCCGCTTCTTTATCCTTATCTTGAAGAAAAGCCACTGCACCTTCGTAATCCCCAAGCTCTAAAAGGCGAAACGCTTCCCTTTGCTCAATAGTAATAGTACCGCGAACATCATCCTTACAAAGATTAAGGGTCATTTTAAATATCTGTTTTTGCAAGTATTCTATTGTTTCTATAAGCTCACCTCTTCTCAACGCAATTTTCTCATAATCTCTGCGTTCAGAGTCGCTTGCTTCTCCTTTTGCATATTTAGACTTCATATGCACATATTTTTCTTCAATCTCAGCAAGATCCTGCTGAAGCCGTTTTAACAGACCGTTATTTGCAAATTCGGACACATTTGAAAGATCAAGTACATCTTTACCATCCACAACACATTTGCCGTTTTCAAATTCAACCGAAACAAAGTCCTTTTCCTGCAATTTCAGATTGAGTAATATTCCCAAATTAATTGTATCAATATGGTCAAACGCACCGTGATAATGTGACAGTTCGTTATCGAGCTGTCGCATAAATTCTATTACAGAATTTTAAACCTTTTCGCTGTCACCGAGATTTTTAAATATTATATGTAAATTTTCGGGTTGCTTTCCTTTTTAAAGGCGGCGTCAAATTCCTGCTCGGTATACTCTCCAGCTTTTGTAAAAAAGATGAAAAAGCACATACCGCTTCCCATTACATATTCTTCGTTTATTACCTTCTGCGTGCCTACCTCGTGCACATAATTATCAAGGTTTTCGCAGAGAAACTGCTCAATCAGAATATTGTAATTCTTTTCAAAAATTTCTCTGCTTGTTTTGTAAATGAAGTTTTCACGCTCCATTCTCTCGTTTCTAAACTCTGTTATTGATGAGTCTAAAAATATTTTTATTTTTTCATAATAATTCCTCTCTTGTATAAATGCCTTTCAAATAACAACTGAAATGAAGCATCACATTTATATAACGATATCTCCGGCTAAAGACTTTTTCATTATGCTTTTGGGATCTAGACCACTTGAAACAACCATCCAAAGCTTCATATACATTGATATAGGAGCACAGTTTGTCAACTGTATAACATTGTAGTCATTTAATATTTTTGTGCTCTCATATGCTTTTTCGTCTGAAACACCGGTGAGAAATACGGATATATTTTTGTTACGCGTTTCCTGCAAAAAGGGTTTTATGTTACAGACTTTTGAATTAATAGTTCCTGAATGATAGCTTTCATGCAAAACATATTTTGTTTCATTATTCAAATTTGGATACACCATACCGGGAAAAGGGACTATTCTAAGAATGCCATTACAGTTTTCACTTAGATTGTTAACTGATAGCTCCGGTATTTCATCAGTCTTTTCTGCGTAATTGCTGTTTTTATGAAAAACAAACTTATCATCATAATATCCGTAATAAGAATTAAGTATGCTGTCTATATTGTCCGAAAAAGCGCTTCCGGATGCTAACCTTGTAGCCCTGTGGATCTTTGGTAATTCATTATTATTTTTGTAGGCAACCCAAACGCCTCCGTGTTTTATCCCTTTGATAAATTGAATGGCGGTATGCAAATTAACAATTCCGTTTGCTCTGGAATCTTCTATGGGGTAATTGCTTGAAACAAAACAAACAGGAATATCTATGTTTCCGAGTGAATATGCTAATGCGGCGGACGAATATTGAAGCGTGTCCGTCCCATGAGTAACAATTATTCCGTCATATACTTGATTAATATGCTTTTTAACGCAGGAAACAAGGCATTTAATAGTGTTGCCAGTATTATTTTCACTCAATTCGGAATACGGCTCAGTAATATCATAGCTGTCAATAAACCCAAATTTGGATTTATAGGTTTCAATAAGTTTATACGGCTTATTTTTATCCGTAGAAATGTATTCACCGGTTATGCTACTTCCTATAGTGCCTCCCGTAAACACAAAGAGCAATTTCATAAAATCAAATTCTCCTTTCATAATTAATTCAATTATCCGCCAATTCTATGTTAAACTTACACACGGACTTAAACCTGTTCTTTATGGGACAAGTTATGCATTCCAAAGACACTTTTACGCATAACAGAGTTTCTATAACTCCTTCACAATAGCCTTTTATAAATTCACATATATGTCTTTTTCCTTTTTTATCTACAATAAAGCATTCACTGATTGATAATTCTCCGCTAAAATCTCCTGTTTCTTCGTTAACATTTACATTGATCGAAAACTTGCCCCATCCCACATTCGAGTCAAATTCGCACCATTTTGAAAGTTTTTCCTCAAAAGAAGACGGCGAGGATTGAGATACAGCCCATTGATCATTTAAGCGTTCCGCAAAATTCTGACCGCTTATATATCCAGATTTATGAAAAATCTCATCCGCATGCTTTTGGGCAGAAACATCAACGACGCTTTCGTATATTCCTCCGAACATACTGATAAATGTATCCGTTCTAAAGCTGATATTTCGCTGTCCGTCTTCGGGATTTATCATTATTCCCCTTTCCGGTAAATAATTAAAAACCGTAGTTGCTCTTTCGTTAAAAACGCTTTTTTTATGTATATCGTTGTTGTCATTTTCAGTCGGCTTTTTCTCAACGGCGTGAGGCAGTAACATCCGAATTGAGTCATACAATTTTGAGTAATAATCAGATGTTAAATTCGGATAAGCGATAATCCTATGCGTCCTGCCTAAATAATATCTGTAATCATCATTCATCTCAAAATCCTCAATAAAAAAAGGAATCAGATTTTTACGCTTTGATACAATTACATCCACTTCATTAAGAACATGTTCTGAATTGTTCATCGCATCTGAAGCAATCAAAACAACTACATTGCACATATCAATCGCATGCATTAAATTTGAAGCATAGGCTTTTCCCGGATCAACATCGCGAGGAGCAATAAAACAATTAATACTATTGTCCTCTAAATATTTTACAACATTCTGAGCTGCTTCCTTATCAGGAGAAGCGTAGCTGATAAATACATCTTTTTTCATAGATACCCCTTTCTTTGGTTACTTCACAACTTAAAAACATTTTATTGTTCTGTATTTGTTGAAGATTTGGTTTATTCATTGGCTTTTCAAAGTCTATGTTCTTTGAGAAACAATATTTTTGCAATTTTTTACTCATACAACAGGCTGATTTGTAATTGATTTATTTACAATGGACAATAAAAATTATGCACTTTTAGAATAAAAATAGATAAAAGATACAGAAATAGAGTGAACATAAAATAATCATAATAATACTATTATTTTCGTTATTCAATTGTTCATCTATTTTTTGTCTTTATAGTTTTCAAAATAGTTTTGCAGATTTGATTATCAGGATACTGAAATGCATAATAGCAAGCCTTATAAAGATAAAATATTTTTTTTATCATCCCTTTATAGCAATGCACTAAATCAAAACAACCACCAGCTATAAGCGGAATATAAGTATCAGGATCATAATTTGCAATAGCCTTTAACCACCCTATTTTCTCTTTGATATAAAATCTTGCTACTTTGGAATTCCCAGAATCTATATAGATTTTCCCTATTTCTCCATACAAGTAAGCTACAAAAGCGTAAAGCCCTTCCCTATCTTCTTTTTCTGCAGTATCTAAGGATAAACTTAATGCTTTGGCATAAAATTCAAGTGCTTTTGATAGTTTATTGTTTTTTTCATAATAACTACCAACCCAGTTATAATGTGTTATCCTTTTGATAACATCGATTTCAATGTTGTTTTCTTGTTCTTCTATGGCAATAATCCGGCACATATAATCAAAAGCTTTTTCAAACGAACCAATGCTGTAGTATATATTATAGGCCGCATTAAACACCGAAATCATATCTTCGCTATACTCACCCGGACATTGTTTATCTAACAAATCATATATTTTGATTAAGAGTTCAAGGTACTTTATAATTAGATCTTTATATTTCGATTCTCTGTCTATACGAACTAAACTATTATATATGTCCGCTATCAGTTTCCTATACTGTAATGGATAGTACTCAAATACAACACTATAGTGATTAATCAAATTCTCTAATTCTTCGAAATAATATGTTTCATTTTTAAGCAGGTAAACATGGGTTTCATAGAATCTACCTAATTCGCAAATCGTTTTAGTAAGTTTTATGACGGAACCGCTCCCTAACGGGTTAATAGCCACATTAATTTTACAAACATACAAAGCATTGATAAAATAAATTACAGCTTTTTCTATTTCATCTTGCTTACTGTATAGATAAAATCTGCCTAATGCATAATTAACTCTATATAAAGCATCAACTATCCACCACTTTTTGACTAATTCAGGATTATTGCATATTTCAAGTGATAATTCATAGTTCTCTTTTGCTTTATCCATATCATTCATTATTTCATAACATTGTCCAAGATTCACATACGAAAATGCCATTTCTTGAACATTGGAATGGTTATCAACTTCGCATAATTGTTTTGAAGCACCTACTGCATTGGAATAATATTCTATAGCAGAATTATAGTCTTTTTTCTCATAATACACATCTCCTATACAGTTCAGTATATATGGTAATTCTTCCGTTAAAGCTTTATCCTCTCCTGATTCAGAAATTTTCTTTGCGTCTTTGTAGTACCTTAAGGCTTCATCCAAACAAAAAGTTACAGTATGCTCATTGTTGTTTAGAGAAAGCTTGAAATAAATATCTCCGAATAATATCTTTAAATCAAGCCATTCGTAAACCGATACATTACCAATATCAGAATTATATATACTTTCTAAATCTTCTGCAACAGATAAGGCTTTTTTGCAATTGTTTTTGTTGGATTCAAGAAAACACAAAAACCTTGCATATTTTATTAAAGCATCTAGTTCTATATTATACTTTTTGCATACCGGAACAATAATATCATATCGTTCCTCTATTGCTTTATAATCTATCGATTTTTCCTCACCCAGATTCGTAAACATCATATCTATAGCCATCATGTGTTCTCTAACAAAACAAACGGCTTTTCTTTTAATCTTTTCTATTTCTTTGTCTTCAAATGAGAAAAAATCATCATTTATCTCATCTTTATCTAACACTTTAAGGCATCCCTGATAATCACCCAGTTCAAAAAGTCTGTACGCCTCCTTTTGGCGTACAGTAACGTTCCCGTGAACTTCATCTCTACAGAGATGTAAAGATACCTCAAATATTCTCTTCTCTAATTCATTGACAGCAGATGATAACGACTTAATCTTGTCAGATGTGGCGAGATATTCTTTATAAAACGAATCACTATAATCTCCTTTTTCATAAATCGGTTTCATTTGATAATAGTATTCTTGTGTTTTACACAATTCATCGTTAAGGGACTGTAGGGCACTACTATTTGCAAATTCATTTATATGTGTAGTTTCAAGCACTCCATAACCGTCTACGATACATTCTCTGTTTTCGACCTCAACAGATATAAAATCCATTTCCTGAATTTTCAGATTCAAAAGAATTCTTAGTTTAACAGTATCTATATGGTCAAAAGAGCCGTGGTAATGTTTTAATTCCTCATCAATTTTTCTCATAAACTCTCTCAACGATTTCTCAACATCAATGCCATCGGGTATATTCTTAAAGTAAATATAAATCCTAGGTTTTCCGTCTTTTTTAAATTTATCAAAAGCAACTCTAAATTCTTCTTCTGTAAATTCACCAACTTTTGTAAAAAAGATAAAGAAACACATGTCACTTTCACGCACTAATTCCTCATTAATGGCCTTTTGTGTTCCTTCTGCTCGTACATAGTTATCCATGTATTCGCATCTTAACGGGGCAATCTTAATATTATATTTATCTTCAAACCTATCACTAAGATTGCGAATAAACAATTCAAGTTCATTGCGTTCTTTTTCAAATTCTGTTATTGATGAACCTAAAAATATTTTTATTTTTTTCATAGTTTTTACACACTCTCATACATTTTTCAAAAAAACAATCGGAATAAAACATATTAGTCTTTATAAATTCAATGGTTATCAGATTATTATCCCAGTCTTTGCCGTTATTAATAATACTTGTTTCAGAAAATCTGCGCTGATTTTCTGAAATCATATTACAGTCTGCTTAAGCCTGTACCTCTGTTTCAATTCTATGTATCAAGTCATCTATGCTGTTTCTAACATCATAGAGCTTTCCGAATTCTGAATTTTTACAGTACAGATTAAGTTCGTTCTTCAGTTCCTTAAGATTATTAAGCTGATCTTCCATAGTTTCGTTGGTGTATTCCGGAAGCATAGCGCGCAGTTCATAATCGTACTTTGAAGCAATAAAATATTCAAAAGAAAGTGCATTTGCAAAAACGCCGTGAAACGGATTGCGAATAATCCATGAATGTCTTATATCTATGGAAAGTGCTAAATAATCATAAACTAATTCTATATCCTTGCTGTTTTTATTGATTTCAAAATCCAGAACATATGCTCTTGCAAGGTTAAATGCAAGATATCCCAACCACATTTTATCAGAATTAATATCCTGGCTTTTTGCAATTTTAATGGCAGATTCAAAATTTTTAATTGTTCTGGCAAGTATATTCTTATATTTATCGGTATTTTTTTTAATATATTTCAGTTGCTTTAAATCGGCAAGTGATGCATAATCATAGGCTACTATCTGAATCAGCCAGTTGTAATTACCGCCGTTTCTGAACGTGTCAATAAATTCATTTATCTCTTTTGCAATTCTTTTAAATTTTCTGTAACAAAGTTCATCCTGTCTTTTATTTTTGCCTATATTATAAAGAAAATCTGTTACCTCTTTCTGTGTTTTCAGCTGAGTGTAATCTATCAGATTCTTAATGAAATCACATATATCTACGTACTTTTCATAACTTCCGTTTTCGTTATCCGTTTTCGTGGGTGTAATCAGGTCACGAATCTGATTTAAGAAGTTTTCCATATTTTTGTCATTATTAAAAACCGGCAGATACTCTATTCTTTCAAGAATATACATTATTCTTTCAGAAACAAAATCAAACTCCTTGATATTTTTCAGCCATTCATCGAGAATGCCGTGCAGTTGTGCTTCCATTCCTTTTTCAAGAATTGCTCGGGGGATATCAGCAAGAATTGTTCTGTCATATTGATAAGAATAGTCGAAACAAATATTCTTTGTGCACTCAATGTCAAGATGAGAAATGATTTCCTTGGCTGTGCTTTCTGCCGTAATTTCAAGATTTGACTTGTCAAAATAATTAGGATTGATAAATCCTTTTAAATCGGAAGGAAAGTCATCGGGCAGTTTTTGTTTATCGCAAAGGAAAAAGCAATTTTCTTTCCTGATATAAGCTAAAGCCATTCCCAGCTCAATTAAAACATTTTGTCTTACCCGTGTATTATCAATATCGTCAAATGTAAGTATTATCACACATGCCGATGAACCTGAAATAATATCTTGTACTGTTTCCATTATATTTGCAGAGCTTAAAATTTCTTTTTTCATAATCAGCGGACGTATAGGATAATGACAGGAAATATGTTTTTGGGCAAGGTTTTTATTAATTGCTTCTGCACATTCAGCACCAGATCCACCGTAAATAATTGAAATATTTTTATATTTATTTATCATCCAACTCAACTCCTGCCAATTATTGCTCTAAGTATTTTAACAAAGATTTTTTATAATTACTCAACTTGAACCTTTGCTTATATCTCAAATTCGGCGGTAACTGTTTCTTTTCGATATTTGCATTATCATGCTCGATTATTGCTATATTTCCTTTGTGATTTTCTTCAATTAACTTACTTACATAAAATGACCATTCTTCTTTTACCCAGTTGCTTGTTATATAGTCCAATCTTGTAGTAACTAAAACAAGGTGCTGCGAATGATCAAGTGCATCCATAATAGCATCTCTATACTCAGTTTTTCCCATTTCAGGCAATACATCGCAAGCAAAAAACACTTTTTTACCTTCACTTAGTAAAAACTCATAAACTCTTCGGGCATATATTTCATCTTCAGATTTGTATGATATAAAAACATCATAATTATCAGATTCAGGGAAATCTAAGCCCAGATAGGTACGATATGATTTTATGATTCTTCGATCATGCTCTTTACCGTCTTCTGTATTTTCATTTGCTCTCCCTTCACTTTTCAGTCTTTGCATGACCTTGTTTGATTTAGAAAGCACAGTTGACATTAAGCTATCCATCCCTCCAGTTGATTTACAATAGTTTAATAACCTTGAATAGCTTGTCTCTAAACAATTAATACTTTCAGGTGTACTGTTATTTTTCAGAAGTTCATAGAACAAATCGATAGATGCATCACAATAGTTTGCTATCTTTTCAAGCAAAGTTTTATCTGCACTCCGGTCTTTTGAATCAGTGTCAGATTTTATATTACTTGATTTAGTGTATTCTAAGTTCTTAAGTGCCTCTGAATTTTTAGTCAGATTATATAGTTGTTCTGCCTCATCAAAGCGTCCGATATTTTCACAGCACTGGGCAGCTCTGTTGTAACAGGAATCTACAGAACTGCTGTCAACTATTTCAGCTAATGCCATGAAATACCTGTATGCTTGTTCGTAGGCACCGTAAATCCACGCCTGATCGGCAGAGTTAAACAGATTTTTTATTTCCCTTTTTCTGTTTAAAAATTCCACTAAGCTTCTTTTGGCATTTTCAATACCACCGGATATAATCTTCAAACAATCTGGAAATAAATCCTTTGCCAGTGATAATACCGTAGTCTCACCCCAAGTAGTAATAACCACCGGAATAATTGTTAAGCCATTGATTGACGCTTCCTTTACGGCAAGTTTTATTTCATAGTCAATATGTGAAATCGGTTTTGATTCTGGTTGTGTTAACTCTTTATGATACCTTCTCAAAAAAGAGCTTGAACATAAAAAGACAAAATACTCTGATTTTTCAATACTTCCTTGAATTGAGAATTTTAGTTTATCACCGGGTTGAACATCTTTTTGAGTACATACTCTAATATTACTGTTTTTCAGCTCCTCTATCATTTGTACTGCATAAACATTATCATAACTGGAAAAAGATAAAAAACATCATATTTATAATCCATAGTTTCCCTCCAAATAATACCTTTATTTTGGTTTAATAAAAGGAACAGATTTAGCAATAATATACTCTTTCGTGTCTTCTAATTCTAAAAGCACAGAATAATCTCCGTGTAAATCTTAAATCTAGTAAGCTGTTATGTATTTTTACAGAATATTTTTATATGGTTATCCCTCTTAGTCAGCTAAGCAAAGTCCAGCTAAATGGACACTTCTTTAGATAAAATAGAAGTAGAAGTAGAAGTTGACAAAAAGGGGCAAAAATATGAAAAAGCAACAACGTTTATCAATAATAGAATTCGGAAAGAAGTTTTCAACCGATAAGAAATGCAGAGAATATCTTTTTCAGAAGAAGTGGAAAAACGGCTTTGTATGTCCTAAGTGCGGAAGTCTCCATTATTGTGAATTGTCAAACGGGCTATACCAGTGTAATGATTGCCATCATCAAACATCTGTAACAGCAGGAACAATTCTGCACCGAACTCGCGTTCCTCTGACAAAGTGGTTTTTGGCATTCTACTTTGTTACTCAGGATAAGCGTGGTATTTCTGCGGTTCAGCTTTCAAAAACTCTTGATGTAACCTACAAAACAGCATGGTATATGATTAAACGGATTCGCTGTGCTATGAAGCAACGTGATATTAATTACCTGTTGTTCGGTACGATCGAATTTGACGATACATATATCGGCGGTCCTACAGTCGGTAAAAAACGTGGCAGAGGTACTGAAAAATCAAAAGTATTTGTTGCAGTATCTATTGATAAAAAAGGTCGTCCAAAGTACTTGAAGATGCAGACAACCGATAATATTCAACAGAGATCTGTAAGAAAATTTGCTCAAGCCAATATCCAAGCTAAAGCAACAATTATCAGTGACGGTTATCGCAGCTATATTCCTGCTCTTAAGGACTACAAGCACGAACACGGTGTATATAATCCCGACGCCGGAATACTACATTGGCTTCATACGATGATTGGCAATGCCAAAGCTTTCATTCTTGGAACCTATCACGGCTTGCCTAAGAAAAACCTGCAGGAATACCTTGTCGAATTCTGCTATCGTTTTAATCGTCGCCATTTCACCGATTTGTGCGACAGATTAACTAACGCTATTGCCCTTTCATCTTTTGCGGACTTAAAGGGATAACCAGATATTTTTATTTACCAATTACGCCTGTAGCTGACAATATAACAAGAGCAACCAAACCGCCAATTAAAAACACGATAAAGCTTGCCATAAGTGCAGAGTCTATTGCTTTTTTTGTTTATTTTTGCCCACCAATATAACTTACTGAATTTTCTATTAATCTTTTTTAAAGCCTTTTTATGACCTAAATCACTTGCTCTTTCATAATATTCTTTTGCACAGCTGTATTTCTCATTATTTTCATAATACTTACCGAGTTCGTACAATGAATCTGCATTGCCTTGTTCTGCTGCTCTTTTAAATAGCTCTAAATATAATTCTTCGTTATGATATTTATAACAATACGCTAAATTATATTGAGCTACGGCATAATCGTGTTCCGCGCTGAGTTTGTACCAATTAGCAGCCTTTTCAATATTCTTTTCAACACCTACTCCATAATAATAGCAATCACCTAAGGCATTTTGTGCAGGTGCATATCCCAATTCGGCAGATTGCATATAAAGCTTTGCAACTTCTTCATTGTAACTGCTGTTATTAAGCTTTTTGTAGCAATTTGCTAACTTAAACTTGGATTCGGCACTGTTATTCGTTCTTACGTCTTCCAAACATTCAGTTATTTCCTTCTGAAGCGATTCATCATTTGTCAGTTTATTTATTTTTTCAAGAGGCAACTCTTGTCCTGATTTAAGCATAGAAAGTAATTTTGAAAATGAAGCTTCAAAGTATTCCATATTTGCCGAAATAGCGTTGAAATTTCTAAGCTCATCTATATCCTCAGGTAAATCTTTTGGAAACTCAAAATTTCTCATCATTATCGGAATTATGTTTTTCTTTGCGTTAATAGCGTAAGCTACCTCTTTCCTTACCCAATCACTATCATTTTTACACCTGTCCAAGCCATTTTCAGGTAAAACCACTATAACGTCGGTGCAATTGTCAATTACCTGAAATATTTTCTCATTAAACTTTCCGGATCTAGCGACTCAACATCATAAAACACGCTGTACTCTCTCTGATTTAATCTTTCGCTTATAAGACAAGCCAACGCCTCTCCTCCATCACGTCGATAGCTCACAAAAACTTCATATTTTTCCATATCGTTTTCTCCCTTATAAAAAATCAAGGATTTAACAGGTTTATTTTTCAATTCTGTATCCCAGCTTGATGATAAGCTTTATAGTTTCCAGCGCTGTATTTCTGTCATACTCCTTTTCCGAATCGGGCAGTTCGTCGTAAGGCAGTAAGCACGGGGTCTGCTTTAATTCGTCATTTCTCGCTTTGCCGTATGTCCAGCCCTGTGCAATTCTTCCTTTTGCCCAGACGTCGTGCGTATTTTCGGCAAGCTTTTCGATTAAGGAAAGCATATCTTCCGAAAGTCTAACATCACTTGTATCTATCGGTTGCGGTTTATACATATTTTGCTCCTTTTTAATGTTTATTTAAATTTCAACTTTTTCTGTTATGATTTTTGCAAGGGTATTTCCGATATCATCAATTTCCTTTGTATCGTTAATCGTAATTACGTCCAGCATATCCCCTCGTAAAATCTGTATTTCATTTGTCTTTTTCACATTCTGGTTTTTCACTCTTGTGTCGGCAATTAATACAGCCTGCGCATTAATTCCGAATTTCTCTGCAAGAGCGGAAAGCTTAAAATAAAAATCCTGCTCAATCACATTTCTTGATTTACATTCAACAAACAAGCTTCTGTATCCGCTTGTTAAAATGCAGTCGAATTCACTTCTGACTTCGGTATTATTCCAGCATATCTCATAGCTTCCGGCTATATCATTAAATATATGATTTTCAAGACATTTGTGGTAAACATAGATTTCCAGCAATCTGCCTGCATTAGTCATCAGCTCCTTAATGCTCCTTGTTGCATAGGTAAAGCCAAAGCTTCTAACGCCGTTATTTATTTTTTCGTTATATCCGGTAACAAAGCCTTTGCGGACAAGCTTTTTTATTACGCCGTTAATCAGTCCGTCATACTTTTCAAAATCGGAGTAAGCATTCATCAAAATATTTTTTACAATAAGACTGTTGACAACTATTTTTATTCTCTTATTATCCGTAAAGCAGACAATATCCTCGCTGTTCATAAGAATATAAGGATTGCTGAACATTGAATCAAATTTATCCTTGTAAACGGCAGGTGCAGATATTTTCAGCTCAAATGAATCTGTGGTGTAATAATTGATTTCCGATGTGTCTGCAATCAGCTCTACATCGTTGCGCAAAAACACAAATATTTTATTGACAGCGTTAAATGCAAATGACGGAATAATGTATGACAATTCAATATAGCTTTCATTTTTATTGTCAATACTAAAGACTGCAAGCAAATCGTTTTTATCTGAAACGGCAGACAACAGTTCGCACATCATTTTCCACGCCGTCGGATTTTTGCCGTAAACGTCCTTCCAAAGGCTGTTGTACTCCTTATAGAATTCAGGAATCATTTCCCTTTTTCCCACAGAGTTTTTCATTGCAAGCATATCTGAAACCTTAAGGTGCTGAGATGCTTTGATATACCTGAGAAAATCACAGTCATGAGTTTCAATGAACGTTTTATTTGCAGAATTAAATTTGTAATACGGAAATTTATTATAGATTCCGCTTCCCAGAAGCAGATAGGACAGCTTGGTTTCGTTAAGCTCAATTGGGCCAGCGGTTTCACCCTTTGATAGCAATTCCTGTTCAAATACGCCTGCTATTTTATCATCTGATTCTGTGACAAAAACTTTTATTCCGGTTATTCTTGTGCTGTATTCATGCTTAAGCCTTTTTACAAGCTCTTTGATTGTTTTTTCCAACCCGCTGTCTTTGCTACAGCTTAAAATCAGGCGTATCTTTGATTTAAGTCTGAGATGCTGTTTATCAAAAAGATTAATCACATAGGCTACCGCCTTTTCAAATTCCGACAGCTCCTCTGGGTTACTGATATGACAGAGGTACGTGACCGTTCCGGGATTGATAACTGAGGCTGAGGCAAAATTTCCGAATATCTGCGTATTGTTTCCGACAGAGAAGGGTATAACTAAATTCAAATCTTCCCTGTAAGTCAAAATAAACGGAATATAATCCACAAGCTCTGCATCAATCTGCTTATAATCCTTATATTCCGTACTTTTCAGCACGGGCTCGAACTTTGAATCCATTATATTTATTATAGCCTGTATTTCCTGTTTCGTTCTTTTGTCAAAGCTTTTCAGGGTATCTTCAAATACACTTTTGAGAGCTTTGTATGTATAGGTCTGCTGAATATTTCCGTTGCTTATCAGATTCATACAGGCAATCCACTCGGAAAACGCTACATCTGCTTCTCGGTTATTCTTTATCAATTCCTTGATTCTCAGCGGATATGTACCTGAAAGCAATTCGTGATAATTAATCTCCTGCGCTTTCTTCTTATACGCGCGGTGAAGATATATCGACGCCTTATCCAAAGAGTCTAACTCATCAATTTCATTTTTCGGCGCAGTATCCCATTTGGTTTGATTAACACCGGAAAACTTTTCCTTTAAGGTCTGCTTTGATGAGCTTTTTACCAGACACATATGCAGTTTTTTCTTTTCGTCCTTTGTTCCGTTTTCAGCGCAGTCATCAAAATCGTCCTTGCATTTATAGCCCTCGCATATTTTTTCTGCACACCATCTGCGATGCTCAACAGCAATAAGCTCATTTCGCAGGCTTTTATCGTTCGCTATACATTCCCTGAATTTCTCCGTAGCACTTAAGCAGTTTTTCATATCAATTCCTATGCTGTGAAGCTTGTACTGAACCGATATCGCATTGGAAACAGAAGAATTATAGTTATACGGATTCTTAAACTTTGCCCTTTCCTTCTCAAAATCCACATTCAGTCCGCACCATACAAGATGGGCGTTAAATGCCATTCTTTCAAGCTCTTTACAGGATTTTTCATTTGAAATATCCTCGCCGATAAACACCGGATTAGCTTTGGTACTGCCCACAGGCTTTTTATCCTCAACGGCAAAGTTTACCGAACAGTTTCTGCAAGTCTGCACGCATAAATCGGCAAGCCTTCTGTTCAGCGAATCATTCTGAATTGCGATAAAAATGTAGTGCATTTGTTCATTTCCGATAACCTTTTTTATCTGTTCACCGTTGTAATTCGTTGAATTTCTGCTATCGTCCGACCTGAATTCGGTTTTTGCAAACGATATGTTGCCGTAGGTTTCGCCGTCGTTATTCGTACCGTTGATATTAAAAAACTCACTCAGCAAAGGTCTTGCTTTGACATATATTTTTTTGTCTCGTTCAATTTCATTCGACACAACTTTAACATTCAGCCTGATTCTGTGCATTTGTCCGACCTGAAGGCAGTAATCCAGAAATCTCTGAGAATAATTTCCAAAGCCGATTATCAGGATATTAAGCGTATATTCTTTTTCAGGCAGGTATTCGTACAAAGGCTTTTTATGCAAATGATACTCTAAAGCTGTGGTTGAATTTTTGGACTTTTTCTTGTCAAGCAAAGCTTCAAATTTTCTCAGCTCCAGTTTCTGACCCGAAACAACATCGTCCTTATATTCGGACGGCAGAAGATATACTAATGCTTTTCTTAAATCCCTGATAAGCTCTTTACAGCTCTGATATCTGAAACGAGGTAATACTTCAAGGCATTTTGTAAGAATATTTGATAATTCGTATTGTAAAAAAATGTTGCTGTTTGTTTCTGACGCCTGTATCAGACGGGAGTTCTCAACAAGCTCCGGTATCCTGCCGAAATATTCTCTTGAATATCCCGCATTACAAATTTCGTCGGTAATAATTATTGAAGAAAACAAGGTACAGCCGATAGAGTATATGTCACTCCTGTTGTCCGCTTCGCCATTTTCAACCTCGGGTGCCATAAATCCCTCTGTGCCCGACATAGAAGAGAATCGACTTTTGAGCGAATAAATAGTATTGACATCAAACAGCGAAACGCTGTCGGTAAGCAATTTCTTTCCTCTTTTCAAAATACCGAAATTGCTCGGCTTTAAATCCAGATGCAGAAGTCCCTCCTCATGCAATATATCAATACATTCAGTCAGCGACAGAATTGAATTCAGAATTACGAACAAGCTGTGCTCCGGAGCTTTGTTTACGTTTTTGCGGACATTGGCAATATATTTGTCAAAGGTTTCTATGCCGGGATTCTCCGTCCAGATATATACGGTGGAATTTTCAATTACATTGCCGTTAGTATCACAGCCTCGGTAAATGCAAAAATCCGGAATGAAGGTCTTGAAATCAGCGTTCAGTTCCCTGTTCTCCATTATTTTTCTTAACATTCTGTAAGAAGAAATAAAATCTGATTTTGCTTTTTCAAAAAGTTCTGCCTGCTCTGAAAACGGCTCCGATGGAACAAGCTGGTTTTCCGCTGTTCTTTTAAGTCCGAAGCTGTAGTCACTTGAATCAGGATTAAGAGGATAAAATTCCTTAAGATTACCCGACTTTTTCTCAACGTCCTCCACCGCATCATAGCAGACGCAGGAACCGCCTTCGCCAATAACGCCTTTTACAATGAATTTTTCGGCTTTCCCGTTTTTTATACCGGAATTTCCGTCTCTGCAAAGATAGATAACCTTTTTTCTTTCTCCTGAATCAGCGTCATTTATTAATTTCATATTTTTCCTGTACTTATTCATAAAAACTCCTTTTCAAGCCTAACCGTTGTCTGACTTAAATATAAAGCACACGTAACGTAACATAACAGAACAATTCTTCAAAAAATATCGTTTATTTTACAGTAGGCAAAAATTATAATGACACTGTCAAAAATATTTTTCGGACTTATTTTCTGATAACCTGATTCTTCAAGAATTTTGTTTAATCCACTCTCAAAATCACTGTATATCCTGTCCAGTCCCGTATTTATATTGTCCTCACGGCTCAGACATTTATAGCAATACATATAGTAGTATGCCGCAATCATTTTAGTACGTGTTATATGGGCATTATCATTAACCTTTAAAACCTTGTCTGTTTTCATCTTCAGCTTTATTCTGTCTATCAGTTTGCAGAACCTTTCGTCAGAGCTGTAGGGTTCGGGCAGAACTACAAAGTCAAAGTTATCGCAATAACGTATGTAATATCCCTTATGACAATATTCATTATGTCTTTTGTCGATTTCGTCAATTAAGTTTTTGTATTCCCTAAAAGCCGTTCTCTGCTCATCTGAAATTTCGAGCGCACCCAGCTTACTGTTGTCGTCGCAGTAAAAATTATCTGTAATATAATTTTCAAGCTCACCTTCTTCAAGTCTGAAAACCTCATCGTTTACTTTTTTGCTGTAATCTTCCGTAAACAAATCAGCTTTGTGATTCCTGCCTTTGCCTCTTTCCAATTTTTTGATTTTATCAATAACATTCTCTGCGTGACTAAGCTTTTCTGCCGGCGTCAAACCCTCTTTATTAAGGTAATAAAGATAAATCACCTCGGCAAAGTTTTTATAATTAATGCTGTAACCGCTCGGCTCGGCTTCCATATTCTTAGATGATTCAGCTGATAAAAAGGATATAAGATTATCGCTGTAATAATCCTCAAATAGTCTCTTTTTTATATCCTTTTGTTTGTCATAATCCTCCTGATCGGTACTGCTGTAGTATTTCATATTAAACGCAAAGGCAAAATAATACAACGGTTTCTTGATTGCTTTGCTTTTCCCGAACCTTCCTTTTGCTAAATTATTGCTCCGGATAAACCATTTGTTAAATTTGTTGTCTTTGAAATCTTTTTTCTTTTTAGAGAGTTCACCGTTGTATTCATTCTCAAGTTTATGATACTTCCGGTATTTTTCGGAAGCTACACATTGCTCTTCATAGGTTTCGATATAAATTTCCTCGAATTTCTGACTGAGTTCATACATCTTTTGTGTTTCGTACTTTTCCTCAGCCTTTACAACATTATTAATAAGACGGAAAATCAATTTGTCATCATATTCGATTATTAAATCAACAAGCTTGCTCCTTACTCCGTCAGACAAACGGTGATGAGAAGCTATGATATGCTCCGTCATATTATCAATTGTAAGCTCACCGCTTTCCTCAGCGGTTCCGTCATATGCGCAATTATTATATTCGCTTCTGATCATTTCAAATAATCTGCCGTCTGTTTTCTGCCATTGCATACCGATAATATAGTCCAGAATTTCAATATCGCTCCACTCAGGCTTAATCTCCTTAAAAAAGCCCCGGAACAGCGTTTTGCTCATATCCGAAAAATTAAATCCGTTTAAAGTTTCGATATCATTTCTGAAATACTTTATACCTTCCATACCGTTTTTTCTGCAAAAGTCGTAATAAACAAGCATCAGCTTTTTATCGGAACGTCTGTCCTCCTTCTGAATATAGCTCTGAAAATTCCTTTGTATTTGTTGGAACGTAAGCTTTAGCAGACTCTGTCCCCTTTTACGATTGATCTTTAATACCTCTGAAATCAGCTCCAGAACAACAATGTCGGCATTATCGGAATATTTTTCAAATGATGATATTATTTTCTGAGCCAGAGCCTTTTGCTCGGTCTTTTTAAAATCCAGAAGGTCGTTTACGATAAATATCCCGGTAAATTCTTTAAGCCGTTTCTTGTAATCCGGCTTCTCCTCAATCCGATAAATATAGTTTTCAAGATTAAAATTATTGCTTTTCATCAGATTTAAAACAAACTCATAAATCTCCTGTAATTCTTCAGAACCGCTGTAATTCTCTATCAGGGCAAACAGGCTGTTATTATCGCTTTTTCCGGCAACCGAGGAAATAATCCGGCTTAACCTTTTTTTATTTTTCTCCGACAAAACGTCATATCCGTCATCAGAAAACTTTTTTATGAATGCTTTTATTTTTGCTTCAGGCGACTTTCCTTTGAACTTTTCCAAGTAGGTTTTTTCTTTTTCAAGCTTTTTAACGGATATGATGCAGTTTTCTTTAAGGCTTTCAAAATTCTTGTTCAGATTATCCTCAATAATTTTTTTAATTATTAAGAGTGTTTCTTCATCCGGCAGATTCTGATTAATCGTTTCCGCAAGCAAATCAGCATATTCTGCGGGATTTTCGGAATACATATTCTGACACAACAAATCTGACAGAGTTTCCCTCTCTTTGTCACTGAAAACCAATATTTCCCTGTACACTTCCAACATCGTTAATACTTCATCATCAGCCGAGATTTCAAACTTTATTTCGTCAAATAATGAATCATTAATTTCTTCATATGACATTGACGCTAACTTTTTGGAATAGATTTCTTCGTTAAAGTATGGGCTGTCCGATTTTACATTGAGGTATTTTTTGAATTGCTTGAGTATTCTGACCCGCAGAGTATCATCTGCAAATTCGGGATCTCCCAGCTCGTCTACGATTTGGGCAATATATTGTTCCGCACTTGGAAACAACAAATAATTTTTATGAATCTCATCCCAGATTTTTTCATCAAGACCGTCTGTAGTGTTGGGAATATCCAGTGCCGCAACAAGTGCAGTATATCTTTTTATTTTATTGTGAATTTCTGCATTTTCATCATAGGCTACATTCAATACGTCAAACTTTTTTTCAATTTCATTCACAAACTGCCTTTTTATTGACATATCTTCTGTAGCTTCACAAGCGTCAAGCAAGCTATAGAAGTCAGTTTTACAAAGCATTGACAGGAAATCGTTCTGAATTTTTTTCTGTAATTTTTCCATCTTTTTCGTTTTAACTGCACTGTACAATATAACAACACCTCAAAAACAATTTTATGGTTATGATTATAACATACTTAACAGTTTTTCGCAATATTTTTTAGAAATTATATCTTATTTTGACCACAAAACTTGAAACAGGTCATATATTAGTCAAAACCGACTCGGTGATGAATTATCCGGAATTTTCAGCAGTTTATGCAGTCCGGACTGTACCTTAACTCAGCACACGGCACAGTCCGGACTTTTCTTTATGTCAGATAATCATAAATCTGAATTAATTTATCGGTAAGCTTAATGCCGTACTTATCCGTATTGGTTTCGGAAACAACAACTATATAGTCGTCATTATAACTGCATATGGTCGCTTTTTGTTTGAGGTTAACAAGGTCGGCTGTGCCTGTTTTAGCCCTTATGTTCATTTCAGCAGGTATGCCGTAATTTTCGGCAGTTTCAAGCAAAATGCTGTCAAGCTTTTTCATAGTTTCATTGCTTACAACATTTTCCGACAGTACTTCTTCCTCGGTTTCGCTGAAAATTTTAACCGAAGATTCATTTTCGTCGTAAACGGAATCAATAATATGTGGCTTGTAGATACTACCGTCACAAACTCCCTGCGTTAACATTGCGAGCGAAACGGTTGAGAATAATGTCATTCCCTGGCCGTAAAATGCTGATGCACGGTCATATCTGTATGTTCCCAGATCATAGTCTGTTCTGACAGTACCGAAATCACAGTCAATATCCTGATTGAACATAAATTTTTTTATCATATCTTGTATCGTTGCTCGGTCAACCTGCATTGAAGCTAAAGCAAAATACACATTTGAGGACTTGAGAACTGCTTTTTTAAGGTCAAGCATACCCATTATTTCACCATCACAGTTCCTCACTTCTCCCTCATTGTAAATAACGATTCCTGTTTCGTCATTATAAGTAAAATCCTCATTTCCGCTTTCCAGAATACAGGCACAGCTGAAGAGCTTGCTTACACTGCCCGGCTGTTCGTTGATATTGTATTTTGGAAGCCATAAACCCTCAACGCTGTTATATTCAGCCATCTTTTCATCAGACAAATCATTGACCGAAAAAACCATTTTCTTATCTGTTGAAACCAACGCCCTTATCTTTCCGCTGTTACGCTCAATCACAACGGCAGAGCCGTCTGTATCCTTAAGCAACTCTGTACAGAGATACTGCAAACCGTTATCTGTCGTCAGCTTTATTGATTTGCCTTTGCCGTTGCCTGCGTCATCATACAGAACATCAAACTGAGAGCTGTGCAGACCGAACGCACCGTAATTTTCCGAACTGTAGCCAATGACATATGCATATTCATCGGGCAGTTTTCCGTTTTTCTTCGGCTCAGAATTCTTCTGAATGATTTCGCAGTTACAATCGGAAAAATCACCGCAGATTATGGTATTGTACTTTATCTCGTTCTCTGCGTCCTGCCTGTAATCCTCAATCGCCTCTGATTCGTAGGAATTTATAGGCAAGACCCCTGACTTTGATATTGTGGCTACTATTGTAACCATAAATACGCACACCGCAAAAATTGATATGATTTTAAACCTTACGGACTGCTTCATTTGAAAAATCCTCCTTTCTCTCTGATATATATTCACTTATTCTGCCTGAGCCGCAAAAGGCAAATACAGCCAGTGTAAAGGAAACAAGCTGAGAAGCCCCGCCACTGCTCAGGAAAAAGCAGTTGATACCCGTAATCGGAAACAAACCAAGGTTTACGAGAATAATAATTGCGCTCTGGAACGTGATAAACAAAACCGATACAACAGACGCTTTTCCGTCAAAGTCGCCTGTTGTATTATCTACAGGCACACAGCGGTAAGTCAGATAAGCAAGAGCCACAAAGGCGATAAGAAAGCTTACGGCTATACAAGCACCTAAGCACTGCACAAGGGAAGCAAAAGCAAAGTCATTGCTGTGAGCAGGGATATCCACCATATCAAAGTTGCCAAAGGCTGAGCCGTGACTGATAGCTTTCATAGCCTGTCCTATCTGATATCCGTCGCCACCCGTAAATCTGGTGATTAAACGATTGACTACATACTGAATTACACTTTCTCCTGTTGTACCGCTGTTGCTGTTGAGCAATAACAACACGACAATTCCTGCCAGTGCAATAATAAACAGCGTTAAAAAGAAAAACAGTAAGGCCTTTTTGTTGTTTTCAAACACAAATACGCCCGAAAACAGCACAATCAAAAGTGCAAGCAGAGAGCCGAATTCAGCAATCAGAATTGAACCACCTATGTTTATGCAAAGAAATACATCTAAAAACACAAGTCTTTGTTTATTGCTTAAATTTGCAGTGTACAAAAGGGCGAGAAAGCATACAGCCAGAATTTTAATCAACTCTGTAAGCTGAAACGTCATTCCGCCGATAACCAGCCACGCTCTGGTATAATCCAGTTCCTCGCTCGGCGGCTGAATCAATAGAACTGCATATATCAGAACATTCATAGCGATGACAAGCCACAGCAACAGCTTTTTTCGTCTGACCTTTGTGACAATCAGCTTAATTACGGCATAAATCGCTATTGTGGCATACATAGCGAATATGTACTTTGAAAGGCTTGAGGGCGCAATAACAGACATAAGCGTCAGCGAGCAGACCGTTATGTAGCTGACGGCAAATACCATTATCATATTTGCTCTGATTAAAGCTGCATACAAGTAATAAACAGCAAATGCAACCAGAAACGGAATAAGGCAGCCCATATAGGCGTTGAAGCCTTCTTCTGTTCTCACCAGAAGCAGAACAGCAAACGCCGAGGCAATAGCTACAGTACCTGCGAAATACTGCAATGCTTTGCAAAAATCTGCTTTTCTGAGAACATCTGCAATATATTTTTTTGTCATATTCCTGACCTCCGTATTCTAAATAATACGTCTTACAACCGTTCTTTGCACCTGTTCCTGTGCAGATTCTCCGGCTTTCGGAATGTTAAACGTAATCTTTTCGTCACCTATGTAAATCGAAGTTCCGTTTTCAATTGAAATTGACTTGTTAACCGGATCACCGTCGGGTGTTAAAGCCACTCCGTTGCTGCATTCTTTATGTGGATTTAAAAAGAATCCATGGTCATCTTTTGCAATCGTAAAGCTTTTGCGGGACAGATGGTTATAGACTGAATCCACAGTAAGCTTGTTTGCTCTCAGTCTTTCGGGAAGCAGTTCTTCTCTGTCATCCTCACTGCCGACAAGCAGTCCGCCTTCCGGTATCTTTTCGATGTCATAGGTTTTGCCCGTGCTGCCAACGCTCATTGTCAAAACTCTTCTGCGCTTTATAACGGTTTTGTTATCACTGTTATCCGTTTTTATACCGGGAATTACAAATCCGGATTTTTTCTTTTTACCGAATTTGATGCGGTCTTTAAAAAACATACGGTAAATAACCGTCAATCCTACTGCGATTACAAAGATTCCTGTTAATGTTGCTAAAAAATTGTCCATGGTGTCCTCCTGAATTTTAATTTTTCCTGTTTAATTACAGGATTTTCAGATTTTTTTAAGTTTTATTGTGATTGATTTTTTCCCTTTTTTAACGGAAGAAAAATTCCAGCTTTCGGAACTGCGTCCTAAAGAAGCAACTGTACATTCAAACGAATCATCCTTCACTTTTGCCACATGCTTGTCCTTCATCAGGTTAGCAAGCCAGACTATTCCCAAATCGTCTTCCAGCCTTTCGGGAGCCGAGGCCTCGATAGTACCTTTCAGAAACTGACTTAGCTCGTAATTATTTTTAATATCGGCACTGCTCAGGTTAGAAATTGCTTCCTTGATGTAGGAATAATCTCCATCAGACATAGCCTTTTCAAAGCCGTCTGTAGAAATAAAGATATTGTTATATTTTCTCTTGAATTTTCTGCATACAAGGTGAGATAAAGCGTCGCTGTCCGTAACAAAATAAGTTCTGGACAAGTCATCGTCAATGTTTACCGACTCTGACAGAATACGTGTTTTTCCGTATTTGTCAACAGCCGCTATAAATCCGTCACCGATGTGAGCAGTGTAAATTTTATTTTTGTGAATCAGCACAGCAAGCATTGTCGTTGAAAACTCCTCTACGGCAATGCCGGTTTTTTTGCTCAGTTTAAAAACGGAACTGCGGGCAACGCATAAAGCAATATTGCCGAAATCGGTTTCGTCCATAGAGTCAATGTCCGCTTTCGTGATGTCGGTAAAATAATCGGTAACAGCCATACCTGCCGTGACTGCGCCCGGCTTTCCGAATACGGCTTCACTGCATCCGTCAAGCACTACGGCTATCACACTGTCTGCTCCGATATGCTTTACCGAAGTAAAGTCCTGACATTCAACTCCGATTTTGCGGTGGTAGTTACCGCTGTGCGTCATCTGAAAATAATCAGCCATTTTAAATTTCCTCCTTAATTTTTTATGATATTTCAAAAACCGACTTCTGTTCAGAAATATCTGAGATAATTCTATCAGTTATTTTTTTCGGCAATTCTGAAGGGTGGAAATTATCAATCAGCGTTTTTACCTCCTTCATTTTTCTGATATTTCAAAAATCGACTTCTGTTCAGAAATATCTGAGATAATTCTATCAGTTATTTTTTCGGCAATTCTGAAGGATGGAATTATCAATCGGTGTTTTTTACCTCCTTTAATTTCACAAAAAAAATCTGTGTTATTCTTATACTGCAAACAAAATATGAATTACGGAGGGATCACAGGTGAAGGATATTTCAAGCATCAATTTAAAAAGCTTAAAAAAACAGCTAAGTAAAAAAGGATATCACTTTAAAAATAAGATAAGCTCAGGAGGCTATGCAACAACAATCACGGTAAAAAAAGGTTTTTGTGGCAAAAAAAGATGCGCCAAAATTTTTGTTGACGGCAACCCAACTGGAATTCAGGCTGAGTTTAATACAATGAAAAAGCTTTTTTGCGCAGCGCCCGACAAGTTCCCCGAACCGTTTGATTTGTTTGAAATTACTGTCAGCTCTGCAACTTATGACGATGTCAATTACCGGGTGTTTGTTCTGGTTATGGAACTGCTTGAGCCTCTGCGCATTCCATCAGATTCAGGCGCAGACTTCTGGCTGAGGTTTTTAACCGAGTTGACAGAGTCGTTAGTTGAAATGCATCATATTGACTACAACCACAAGGACATAAAGCCCTCAAACGTTATGATGAAAGGAGGACGCTTTATTCTCATTGACTACGGTATCTCAATCGTTACAAACCAAACTCTTTGCAGGACCAACACCTTTGCCGGCACAGAATATTTTGCTTCTCCCGATGCGTTGGAGGGTAAAAACTCCAAGCGTTCGGATATTTATTCTTTGGGTGCGACGGCAAGAGCACTGATTCTTCACCGTACAGATGAACTCATTACATATGACAGTCACAATAATCCTGTCAGCCTGAGCTTCCTCATTGAACAGAAAAGAAAGCTGAAGCCTATGCAACCTTCAGACGAAAGTTTCAGATTCATCTGTAATGTTATTAATAAAGCAATGAGCTTTAATATAACAGACAGATTTCAGTCGGCAGTGGAATTGCTCAACACCTTAAAACCGATTAACTCTTTTCATACACTGAAAAAATGCAGAGATAAAAATCCTGTTTTAGAAAGTACTGCGGATTTTTTTGAGAACAGCAATTCACGCACTATGGAAAATGAATTTGTAAACGTTGATTACGCCAACGAGAAAAAGCCTGAAAAAACATCAGTGTATATTCCAAATCAGTATGATAAGGCAAAAACCGATAAAGCAGAATCAATGAATCCCGACATCATATACGATAATATCACAAAAGCAAAAAGGTACATTGAAAAGGGTAACTATGATACAGCTTTGGCACAGCTTAATAATATTGAGCATCCGATTGCAGATTTTCTCAGGGCAAAAATTTTAAAGGAAGAAGGCCACGGCTCCTATATGATTCACCTTGAAAAAAGTGCCGAAAAAAAATATCCGCCCGCTATGCTGGCGTACGGTATGTTTACAGAACAATACAGCTATGTAGTTGAATCAGCAAAGATATACACCAAAGCGTTCCGTGTTGTCGCAAAGCTGTTTCAACAGGGAAAGATTGATAAAAAAACCTTTATTTCACTCAACAACAAAAACCGCTTCGGCAATATTGACGAGCTCGATAAAGCATTTATAAAACAAACGAGCGCAAAAATACCACCCATATAAAAACTGCTTTTACAAAGCTGTTATACTATTATCATCCTTAAGGGGTAAATATTTTTGAAATTCAGGAGGAATAATTATGAAAGTAAGAAAATTAAACAAGGCAAACTTCGAAACCGATTTCACAACAAAAAAGAAGGGCAGTCTGGTTGACATAAAAAATAACACGGCAGTTACCTCTATAAGGGAGCTGAGAATTATCCTTGATATTTCAGGCTCCGTAAAAAATTATTACAAAAAAATGATAAGCCTTATAAAGGAGTCACTTTATATCATTAAAAACCCTCTTGGCTGTAAAATTATGGTTTCCATCAGTGTATTTTCAACTAATCACCGAGTCATCGTTCCTTTTACGAATATTAATGACTTGAACATCGAGTCGATTCCATTTCCCGATGCATACGGATACACAAGAACCGGTCAGGCTATCCTCGAAAGCGTAGATGAGGTTATGTCTTACTACGAAAATCTAAAACGTGCAAAAAAAGAATCAGGCTTGGAGGTCTATCCGCCGGTTGTTCTATTGATCACCGATGGAAAAACTTATGGTGGGCAGAACGAAACTGACATCAACCAAAATTGGAACAAGTACAAACAGGCAGCCTTAAAAATACAGTCGCTTGAAAAGCTCCCACCTTCCGGCCTCGACAAGATAGCTTTCTTCGCCTGTGGTTTGGAAGCCATGATTGGCTCCGCATCAAAACAAGAATTACAAATGCTGACTCATTATCCCGAAAGAATTTTTACTGCTTCTAACAGTGAATTCCTCAAAGACTCGCTTGCTCAGGTAATGTACTATACAATCACAACTCCAACCCAGGTTATATAATACAAGGAGGTTAAATATGTATTACTTTTCAACAACAAAAACAGGATATACACACATATCAAACAATAAACGCCGTGATGACGCTGCTGTGTGTCGCAGACTAACCGACAACATTTTATATGTCGCTGTTTCGGACGGTGCAGGCTCCGCCTCGCTCTCTTCAATTGGTGCTTACACCGTCACCGACGGTCTTGCAACCGTGCTGTCCGACCGTGAAATTCTCAAAAAGTACTTACCGGAGAAGTTATCAAGGCTTTCTTTGGATGAAATTCTTAACACCCTGCTTAAAAAAGAAAACGAAAAACATTTTAAAAAGCTTATAAACACAATCATCCATACGCTGATATCTCAGCTTTGCTGTGACTCAAATCTTCCGCACAATATTTTCTCCGCCACTCTCGTCTGCTGTTTTGTAAAAGATGAAAAAGAAATTATTGCTTTACACATAGGCGACGGATTCATCTGCGTCTATGATAAAACGAAAAAATCGGCGAGCTTTCTTTCAAAGCCTGATAATATAGGCGAAATGCTTAACCAAACTTACTTTGCTACGAGTTCTGACGCTTTTTCGCACACCAGAATCACCTATTATAACAAAGATTTTGACGGTATTCTTATCTCGTCCGACGGACTCAATAAAATCTGGGATGACGCTTACCTGACCGAAAATCTTGTGCCTGCGCTTGTCAACGAGGACATAAATGAGGATTTTGATTTATACAACTGCCTGTTTTCAGATTATGACCAACAATACCCCTCAGCTGTAACCGATGACTGCTCGGTAATTTTACTCATCAGGGAACAGGATACTTCATCTGAATACGACGGTTCGGCAAATCAGACCGACAACAATACTTCTTTGCAGGAACACAATACAGAGTTTGCTCGCTTTATTAAATCGCTCTCACTGAATATCAATTCAGATATTGACGCAGACAAGCTCCAGCATATTTTATCACCTGACAAAGGCAGTCTTTTCATCAACAATCTCAATATTTATCTGAAAAAGCCGGGTATTTTCGAACGCAAAAGAGCCAAATCTCTAAATAAAAAACACCGTAATGATAAAAAGAAAGGAAGCGAATCTGATTATGAAACCGTCAACAATTTGCAGGATACCTCTAAAGGACTTTCTAAAAACGGCAAGAGATATAAGGAGTAAGGAACCTGCTTTGTATGATGCGAGCATTGTCCTTGACACCTGTGCTGTTACAACTCACATTGACCGCAGCGCCAAAAGAATCATAAAACACGAGCAAATCCGTATAAACGAATATACGCTTTATGAGCTTGAGCTTCTGTCGCAGTTTCCTGAAGGCTTGTTCTATAAAAAGTCCGTACAGCTCCTTAATCTTGTATATGATGATTTTATTACTGTTGATAAAGGTCTTAATACAGCGTTAGCACAGTACAATTCGAAACTGAACGGATTTATTTTCGTAACTGCCAGCAGACTGAGGGCTATTGAATATTTAGAAAGCATCTTTTTTTCTGACAGTGCTGTTATTTTTCCCGATGAAGACGGAATAAATTTAACCTACTGTATTCTGGGCAGCGACCTTAAGCATCGCAAACAATTCATCTTATCTATGAAAAACTCAGCAGGTAACATTAATGAAAATATCGCTTCTCCCATTACATATTCAAACACAGGCGAAGTAAGTATGGAAGGAAAAAAATACAAATTCTATGCCAAAGGCGGAGAAGGAACCTTATTTAAACGCAATGACACTATTCTTAAGCTGTATAACTACAAAACAAATAATCTCAAAGCTGAAAAAATCTCCCTGCTGATTAAGGAAGGAAAAAAGCCGTCAGGCATTAACTCTTATGTTATGTTTCCGCAGAAATTGGTTGACTACAAATCAAACTCAGGATACACTATGGAGAAAGCTGAGGGAGTAACGCTTACAAAAGCTCTCAAGGACATTTTTTATATGAAAATCATCACGGAAAAAGCAAATGAGATTTTTAAAAATATACTGTACGTTGTACTTGAAATAAATCTGAGGGGCATCGTACTGTCAGATATATCGAGCGACAATATTATGATAAATAAATTTGGCGAAGTGTTCTTTTGTGACATTGATTCTGCTCAGGTGAGTCACAACAATCTTTACTATGCAAGCGGTTGCTACAGACCGAAAGCTTCTGCGCCTAAAATAGCCAAAATAAGCATTAAGGAACCGAACAGACTCTCTTCATATATCCGCACGCAGGAGAATGACGCTTTTTCGCTGGCTGTATTGCTTTATGAGATATATATGGGAGGTTGTTCACCGCTCCATGCAACAGGCGAGCTTGGCTTGGCTAACTTTTACGAAAACACTTTTCCGCTGAATTATTACACAACTTCACGCTATGGAGTTCCGGCAAGTGTTCTTAACAGGTGGGTGAACCTTGACCTTGAATCCAGAATATTCTTTGTAGATACGTTTTCCGCAAAAATCAAACCCTGCATAGGAATGTTAATTAAATATGTCTTTGGGAGGACATCTTAAATTATCGGTATCAGTAACAAGAAAAGCGGTTTATCTCAGTAAAAACTGTGACAAGCCGCTTTTGTTAATAAAGTATTTAATTTTTCATAGTTAGGCAGTAAATTTGCAATTAAACACAAGCATCTTTATTTCCTGTACCCATTTTCCTGCAACACTCTCAAAAGTTAGCTGAACCTTATATATAGCCTGAACAGATGCGTTATTAATAACAATGTCTTCGTTGATTTGTAATACGCGTTAAAAGATAAGACATTTATGAATCTACACTTTGAATAGTAGAAAGCAAAAAATCATATGCTTTTTTACTTCCGCAAACCAAACTGGTTGGAAGAATATATTTAATTTCTTGCCCGGACCAATCACTCATCTGACCACCACATTCTCTTAATATCAATCCTGCAGCTGCATAATCCCAAGGCTTGAGTTCTTTCTCAAAATATCCATTGATTCTGCCTGAAGCGACATAGCAAATAGTCAAAGCCGAAGAACAGATTCTTCTCAAATCAAGACAGCTTTTGAAAACAGTTTTTGCTATCTCAAATGCTGTGTCAGCATGTTGTTTTCTGGTAGAACCGGCGCCAAACTCTATAAGGCAGTTTTTCAACTCTCTGTCGCTTATAGCAGGTAATTTTTTTCCGTTGTAAAACGCTCCATTACCACGAAATCCGACAAACAAATCATGGCTCTATAATAAAAGTTGGGGTAAGGGATAGAGCCTACAAAAAATTTCAAAAAAGTAGAGCATATTTACCTAAAATCCGTTAAAATGGAATTAACTAGAAACCAGAACGGAGGACAAAATATGCTCTACAATTATTTTACAGAAAAATTACTCGGATTGCAAGGTGTTTTAATCGAAAACATTGAAGAAATTGATGATACTATTCACATTTACTGCAAACTTGAGCGGAAAATTCACAAATGTCCCGTCTGCGGAAATCATACAGACAAAATTCACGATTACCGAGAACAGATTATCAAGGATATTCCGGCTTTTGGAAAGTTTGTTTTCATTCACCTCAAAAAGCGTAGATATAGTTGCTCATGCGGAAAGCGGTTTTATGAAAAGAATTCTTTTCTTCCCCGTTTTCACAGAATGACAAACAGATTAGTTGCATATGTTATCGACAAATTAAGGTGTGAGGCATCTTTTACAAGCGTTGCTAAGGAAGTAAATCTGTCATTACCGACTGTTATCAGAATATTTGATTTGGTTTCATATTCACTAAAAGAACTGCCGACAGCACTTTCTATTGATGAATTCAAGGGCAATACAGGCAAAGAAAAGTATCAATGTATTTTGACCGATCCTGAGAACAAGGTAGTTTTGGATATTCTGCCCAAAAGAACCAAGTATTGTTTGTCTAAATACTTCAAAAAATTTGATAAATCCGAGCGAGTTAAGGTTGAATACTTCGTCAGCGATATGTGGAGGACTTTTTCAGATATCAGTTCGGTTTGGTTCAAAAACGCAACCAAAATTGTTGATAAATACCACTGGATACGGCAGATTATGTGCGCATTTGAGAGTGTACGAAAGGAAGAACAAAAAAGTTCAGCGAATCACATCGCAGATATTTTAAAAATTCAAGAAAGCTATTGTTAAAAAGATTTGATGATTTGAATGATGAACAAAAACAGCAGGTAAATATTATGCTGTATACTTCACCGAATCTGTGTACGGCTCACTTTTACAAGGAAGATTTTCTCAAAATCCTTGATTGCCAAGACAGGCGGTCTGCCAGAAAGGCAATGTCTGATTGGATTAACTCCGCTTATGATTGTGGCATTCCACGCTTTGTAAAATGTGCGAAAACAATGCAAAATTGGCTGACAGGAATACTCGATTCGTTCACTACACCGCTTACAAACGGTTTTATTGAAGGCTGCAACAACAAAATTAAAGTCCTAAAAAGAAATGCGTATGGTTACAGAGATTTCAACCGCTTCCGCAACCGCATTCTACATATGTTCTCACTCAAATCAGCAAAAAACAATACAAAACAAGCGGCAGTTTAAACAACCCACCACTTGTCAATTTCAATTATTCTGTTTTAATGCTACCCCAACTATTGACATAGAGCCCATATAAATACATATTACGAAAAAAGCTGTAGGAAATAAATCCTACAGCCATTCTTGGCTCCCCCAACTGGGCTCGAACCAGTGACATCA
>UMDE01050085.1_pt1 | contig 32241 bp, 51 predicted proteins | sample 1964411 | NCBI WGS metagenome assembly UMDE01 (sample SAMEA4835986, study PRJEB28245) | human gut metagenome | biome: gut microbiome; material: fecal sample | place: Denmark | collected 2008
GGTCAATGAGAAGTTCCGTAGTGCTTATGCCAATCAATTCAAGAGCTTCCTGATTCTCGCCACAAACAAGCCTGTCAAAATCACCGATGCGAAGTCCGGTTTGATTCGCCGATTGATCGATGTGGTGCCCACAGGTGAGAAAGTCCCTCAGAAAAGATATTCTGAACTCTACGCCAAGACCGATTTCGAGCTTGGCGGTATTGCATGGCACTGCAAGGAGGTCTATGAGGGGAATAAACATCGCTATGACGATTATATTCCGACAAGAATGCTTGGCGCTTCCAATGACTTCTATAACTTCATGCTCGACCGGTATTATATTTTCAAGAAAGAAGACGGTATTTCCCTGAAGCGTGCATGGGCGATGTATGACGAGTATAACCAGCGAGCAAAGGTTGTCTATCCGTATTCGATGCGTGCATTCCGTGAAGAGCTGATGAACTACTTTGCGGATTACAAGGAACGCGCAGAAGATGTGAATGGCGAACGAGTGCGAAGCTACTACAGTGGATTCAAGGCAGATAAGTTCAAAGAATTTGCCGACCCCGCACCTGCAGAAGCAGCTTCAAAGGAGGAGCCATTCAAGTCATGGATTGATCTGAAACCACAGCATTCTCTCTTTGATGATATTTGCAAGGACTGTCCTGCGCAGTATGCGAACGAAAATGGCACTCCTACGCAAAAGTGGGAGAATATCAAAACGCTGCTCAAAGATATTCTTACTTCTAAGCTCCACTATGTCAAAGTCCCTGAAACCCACATCGTCATTGACTTTGACATTCCGGGCGACGATGGCAAGAAATGCTTTGAGCGAAATCTGGAGGCAGCATCCAAGTGGCCTGCTACCTACGCAGAACTGAGTAAATCTGGTGCAGGAATCCACTTGCACTACATTTACACAGGGGACGCAAGCAAACTGAGCCGTGTATACGATGAGCATATTGAGGTCAAGGTGTTCACCGGAAATTCTTCGTTGAGAAGAATGCTGACCAAGTGCAATGATATTCCGGTTGCCAAAATCAGCAGCGGCTTACCATTGAAGGGAGAAAAAGCAATGGTCGATGTGAAGCAGATTCAAAATGAGAAACACCTGCGGGTACTCATTAAGAAAGCCCTCGCAAAAGAAATCAGTCCCTATACTAAACCCAGCATTGACTTTATCGCTCATATTATGGATGAAGCCTACGAGAGTGGGATTCCCTATAATGTGGACGACATGCGCAATGCGATTCTAGCCTTTGCCGTAAACAGCACGAATCAGGCCGATGCCTGCTTGAAGATTACGGCAAAGATGCACTTCAAGTCAAGAGAGGATGTTGAATCGCAGGTTGATGACGGTGAGAAAGCACCCATCGTATTTTTCGACTGTGAGGTGTTTCCGAATCTCTTTTTGGTCAACTGGAAATTTGCCGGTGAGGACAAGCCGGTGAATCGGTTGATCAATCCTAGCCCTACGGATATTGAGAAGTTGACACAATATCGTCTGATTGGCTTTAATAACCGCAAATACGATAACCACATGCTTTGGGCTTGTATGCTCGGCTGGAATACGGAGCAGCTGTACGCACTGTCGAACCGTATTATCAATGACCATATGGGCTTCTTTGGCGAGGCCTATAACCTGTCCTACACGGATATTTTCGACTTTTCGTCGAAGAAACAGAGCCTGAAAAAGTTCGAGATTGAGTTGGGTATCCATCATCAGGAGCTTGGCTTACCTTGGAACCAGCCGGTGCCCGAAGAGAAATGGAAACAGGTCGCGGAGTATTGCGACAATGACGTTATCGCCACCGAAGCAGTGTTCAACTCCAAAGATCGTAAGGCTGACTTTGTTGCACGTGAAATTCTGGCAGATGTTGCTGGGATGACCGTCAACGACACTACCAACAGCCTGACCACGCGCATTATTTTTGGCAAGGAAAAGCATCCTCAGCTGGTCTATACAGATTTAGCTACGGGTAAGTCCGATTCGGTGGTAGAAGTCGAGCCTGATATTCTGACCGACAAAAACATCATCAACGCCTTCCCGGGTTACGAGTGGGTCAGAGGTGAAGATGGTCGGATGCACAATATGTTCCGTGGTACTGATTTGGGCCTTGGCGGTTATGTCTATGCCGAACCCGGTATGTACTACAACATCGCCCTGCTGGACGTTGCCTCTCTGCACCCACACTCGGCCATCGCTCTAAACTACTTTGGCGACTACACCAAGAACTTCAATGACCTGATGGATGTACGTATCTATGTAAAACATGGTGAGTACGACAAGGCCAAGAAGCTCTTTGGCGGTAAGTTGTCCAAATATTTGGATGACCCCGCACAGGCGAAAGCGTTGGCGCAGGCTCTGAAAATCGCTATCAACTCGGTTTACGGTCTGACCAGTGCAACCTTTGATAATCCATTCCGCAACCCCAAGAACGCCAATAACATTGTGGCGCTTCGAGGGGCTTTATTTATGCGCACTCTGCAGGACGAGGTGCAGCAGCGTGGTTTCACGGTGGCGCACATCAAGACGGACTCTATCAAGATTCCGGATGCAACGCCTGAAATCATCGACTTCTGCATGGATTTTGCGAAAAAGTACGGGTACACGTTTGAGCATGAGGCTACATACGAAAAAATGTGCCTTGTGAACAACGCCGTTTATATTGCAAAGTATCTCGATGCAGATACAGCAAAGGCACAGTACGGCTATATTCCTGAAAAGAACGAGAAGAAGGGCGGTCATTGGACTGCGACTGGTGCTCAGTTTCAGGTGCCGTATGTGTTTAAAACGCTTTTCTCCCACGAAGATATTGTGTTCGACGACCTTTGTGAAACCAAGTCGGTTTCTAAGGGCGCAATCTACCTCGATAAAAACGAGGCTCTGCCCGAAGACGAGCACAATTATATTTTCGTGGGGCGTGTTGGTCAATTCTGCCCCATCAAACCCGGATGCGGCGGAGCGCTGCTGATGCGTGAAGCGGGTGTCCGAGACGACGGTGAGACGAAATATAATTCGGTCACTGGAGCCAAAGACTACCGCTGGCTGGAAAGTGAGATGGTCTATAACCTCCATCTGGAGGATAGCATTGACCGCTCTTATTTCGACAAGATGGTTGATGAGGCGGCGGACACTATTGCTCAATACGGAGATCTGGAATGGTTCGTATCGGATGATGGTGGAATGCCACCTTGGCAGAAGCCTGATTTACCCTGGGGTGATATTCAGGACGAAGCTGCAAGAAATTATGAGGTGAGATAAATGGAAAAAGATGCTTGGAATTGGAACGCGTGCCCTGAGTTGCCCCCAGTGATGCTTATGTCCAATCATGAACTCGCAAGGGCTATACACAAAGGGATGGCGATTGACTACTCTCGCCAGTCCACGGAGCGTGCCAAGAAGAATGATATTGTGAAGTTCGGCATGTGCAGTGTATGCATCCGTAAGGTCATCTTCAACGACCCGGCAACGGTTGTTCTGTGGTCGGATGGCACCAAGACTGTGGTGAAGTGTGGGCCTGATGATATTTTCGATAAGGAAAAGGGCCTCGCTATGGCTATTGTGAAGAAAATGGCAGGCAATGATAGCCGATTCCACAAGGTCTTTAAGAAGTGGTGTAAGCCGGATGAAACCAACGAGGATGCTGGCGCTTATGCCAAGGTGTTGAAAGAGCTGAATCAGGTGGCTGCGCAGACCAAGGATGGTATCGCGGGGATGCTGGCAAAAATGAGTGCGGCGATGCACTAAAGAAAAAGAGTAAAGGAGTTTCTATTATGAAAGCAAAGGTAAATATTGACAATACCCGGTTTATTTTCGACACCAATTTCTCCGGCGACCCGAACCGCGACCGTTACGGCTCGTCCCGGCGGCGTGTGAACGTGGTCATCCCTACGGAGGAGCAGGCTCAGCAGCTCATCGAAATGGGGCTGAACGTCAAGCAGACCAAGCCGAACCCCAACTACATCTACGATGAGCCGTTCGTACCGACCTTCTACGTCCCGGTGACGGTCAACATGGACTCCAAGTGGCCTCCGCAGGTTTTCTGGATCACCACCACTGGCCGCAAGGTTGCCTGCAACGCTGAGAACATCGGTCAGCTGGATTATATCCGTGTGAAGAACGTGAACCTGCAGGCTAACCTGTATGAGAACCGGAACAACCCCGGCCAGTACACGCTGTACGCGGATATTCTCTACGTAGAGCAGGACGCAGATGCCGACCCGTATGCTGCTAAGTATGAGCAGCGCGAGATGGCTGAGCCTAACGATCCGAACGATTTGCCGTACTAAGGAGGAGCGCATGAAGAAACTGTTTATCAGTGTTCCTATGCGTAATCGCACGGAATACGCCATCAAAGCATCCATGGAGCAGATGCACAAGATTGCAGAGGCTGTCTTTGGCGAAGAGCTGGAGGTTATCCCGACTTATTTCGAGGAGAATCCTCCTGAAAACACCAACATGGCTCTTTGGTATCTCGGTGAGAGCATCAAGAAACTGTCGGAAGCAGATCGCTTCATCGGCATTTACGATGAGGACAAGGGCTATCGTGGCTGCATCATCGAAAATCTCGCCGCAAAGAACTACAACATCCCGTCCTATCTGGTGAATGTCAGTTACGTTGCTCCTGATATCATCGAGCAGAAGCGTCGCGATGCGCGCATCGCAAACCTCGAAATTTATTAAATGATATTTCTGAGTGCAGGAGTTAGTCTTCCGTTGAATGGTCCAGCCGGTGAGTGCCCACGTCGCAAATGGCGTTCTCAGAGGCAGCAGCTCAGACTTATATTTTTAATAAAGGAGAAGAACTATGAAAGTATTGCGTATCAAACCGATGTGCCGACCGGAGGTCATCGACATTGATGGCTCGTTGGAATCTCTGCAGAAAGAGGTTGGCGGCCTGATTCAAGCAACCTACCCGTGGGACGACAAAGTTGCTCTTATTTGCAACGATGAGGGCAAACTCATGGGCTTGGAGTTCAACCGGCCGCTTTATAACGCTGACGCTCAGATGTACGACTATGTGGTTGGTACATTTCTGATTGTAGGCTTGACCGAAGATGACTTTGGCTCTCTTTCGGATGAGATGATCGAGAAATACACCAGGATGTTTCGCCGCTGCTATGGTCTGCTTGAGGACGAGGACGGTAAAAGATATATGGTGTGTATGAAGCCGAAGCAGTAATCGCAATAATTTCGGGAGCCGTGGAGAAATCTGCGGCTCCTTTTATATGGGTCATTCGCTAGGGCGAGCATGACAGGTTCGAATCCTGTATGACCTGCAAGTGTCCGAAAATACACATTTAAGACAAAGGAGTATTGGTATGAAAAAATCTATGGAGCTCTACATGAATGCAGCAGGATGGGTTATTGGGCTGGTTGGTGCAGGCTACGCTATCGGGGTTCACTGCAAGATGAATGCCCTTGCAAAGAAACTTGATAGCAAAATTGACCGATTGGCAGATGATGCCGCCATCCAGATCCCTGATTACATTATCAAGGATGCTGTGGATAAGGCTGTCGTGAACCGGACTGACTATGCAATCCAGCGGGCAACTAACGCAGCTATTACGGATATTCACGCTGAAATAGCCCGTCAGGTTAAGTCTGCCATCAACAAGGAGTATGTAACCCTGCAGGGTAGCGTAAAGAAGGAAATCAAGGACCAGCTCGGTCGGATTGATATTTCTGATCTGCGCGAAGAAGTAAAAGATGAGGCCAAGAATCAGCTGGCGGAGAGTATGGAAGATATTTTAGAGGATTTTAACGACAATCTGAAGAACGTTAAGAAGATTTACGGTTCTATTTCGGACGCTATTACCGGCAATCAGGGCGGTAAGGAAACCGTTGTGAAAATTTCCTGAGGTCACTGCTATGAAACCGAAACAGTTGTGGAAAGTCTTTACTTACAATGGTAAAGAGATATTTGCATACACAATATTTGGCGAGGGCGCAGATGAAGAGGAAGCTACAATTGCCCTGTTGGCCTACGAGAATCATTGCTATCCTGAAGCCATTCATGTTCACAAAGAAATGAGGTGATTGCTCTGATGGCGGGAGTTCAGCTTTACGACTACCAGCTCGAAGCAGTCCAGAAAATGAGACTGGGCTGTATTCTGTGCGGTGGGGTGGGAAGCGGAAAAAGCAGAACGGGGCTGGCATTTTATTACCAGATGTTCGATGGAAAGCTCAACACAGAAGAGTACGTTCCGATGGTTGAGCCCGAAGACCTTTATATTATCACAACAGCACGGAAACGTGACACAGGGGAGTGGGACGAAGAACTCGCTCCCTTTTTCATGTCTACTGATGAGAGCCTTGACCTTTACAACCACAAAGTCGTAATTGATTCTTGGAACAACATCGGCAAGTACATTGGCATCAAACGCGCGTTCTTCATATTCGATGAACAGCGTGTTGTGGGCAATGGCTCGTGGGTGAAGGATTTCTTACGTATTACGAGGGAAAACGACTGGATTCTTCTGAGTGCCACGCCTGGCGATTGCTGGACCGATTATATTCCGGTGTTCATTGCAAATGGATTCTACCGGAACCGGACACAGTTCAATAATGAGCACGTGGTCTATAGTCGCTTCTCAAAGTATCCCAAAATTGACAGATATTTGAACACTAGCAGGCTGATACGTCTGCGGGAACGGATTCTGGTTGATATGGACTTTGAGCGGAAGACGATACCGCATCATGAGAACATCTACGTCGAGTTCGACCAGCGCAAGTACAAAGATATTTGCATGAGCCGGTGGAATCCATGGGAAGGGCGGCCTATTGAAACAGCAAGTGAGTTCTGTTCCAGCCTGCGGAGGGTGGTCAATGCGGATGAATCTCGGCAACAGGAAGTGCTTGATATTTGCATGACACACCCGAGAGTTATCATCTTCTATAACTTTGACTATGAGTTGGATATTCTCCTGCATCTGCCCTATGACAACGGTGTGGAGGTGGCTCAGTGGAATGGGCACAAGCATCAACCGATACCGGATACGGATAAATGGGTCTATCTTGTACAGTACAACGCTGGAGCAGAAGGTTGGAACTGTATCAAGACGGATACCATTATTTTTTATAGCCAGAACTACTCCTATAAGGTCATGGAGCAGGCTTCTGGGCGGATTGACCGGCTGAACACACCTTTCAAGGATCTCTGGTTCTACCACCTGAAGAGCCGTAGCGGTATCGATGTGGCCATTTCCAGAGCATTGATGCAAAAGAAACAGTTCAACGAAAGGAAATTCTATGGAGCAGGTTAACTTTGAAGATGTATTTGCTGACCTGATTCATTCTATTGAATCTGCGGCAGATAAAGTAAAGAAAATCACAGATGAACTGGAGGACGAGGCTTATATGAGAATTGCAAATGACCGGAAAGCTGCCAATGGATTCCGTCCGAGCTATCCGAAATGCAAGATTCCTAAGACCGATATGGCTAACAAAGTTATGCAGGGACGGATTCATAAACACTGCTAATAGAAAGGATTGATATTTATGATAAAAGACTCTGGCGACCGCACCGAATTTGAAACCGGTGCCAAGCGCGATATGCACGCAGGAAAGGGTAGAATGGACCTTCTGCCCTGGTATGGCATCATGGAGGTCAGCAAGCACTGCGAGGAGGGTGCGCTGAAGTATGGCGAGCACAATGTGGATAAAGGTATTCCGCTGCATTCGCTGCTGGACAGTGCTTCTCGGCATCTGGCAAAGTACATGGTCGGTATGGACGATGAGGACCACCTGCGCGCTGCCTGCTGGAACCTGCTCTGGGCACTGAACCAGCGGACGACGCATCCTGAGTTGGATGATAGGTTTTGCGTGAAAGTGCAGAAAGAGGCGAAAAAGAAAAAGTCGGAATGGGTTGCGTATCCGTGGAGGTGCAAATACTGCCATCACGTATTTGCGGAAGCGGCAGGATACTGGACGGGTGAAAATGAAGTGTCCTTTACCTGTCCCCATTGCGGCGGCATAGAGCGGTGGACTCCTCCTGTAAGTCCAAATGCCGAAGAAGGGCAGAAAAAAGAAGATGAAAATGTGCACTGCTATTGCGGAAAAACACTGGCTAAGGAGACTTCTCGTGGGTTGAAGCTTTGCTATCCTGAAAAGGTAAGACTTGATGCAACTGGCGCAGCATTTTTAAGATGCCCCGATTGTGACCAGGAAATTATGGTTTTGCATCCTGTCTGGGACGAAATGGGAGGAATTATTGTATGAATGACTGGATGCGCGAAGTGGACTATGCGACCTACTGCCCGAAGTGCAAGAACTTCAAGGTGCTGGAGACGGACGAGCCCTGCAACGAGTGCCTGACGGAGTGTGCGCGGGAGGGCAGTAAGAAACCTGTGAAGTTTGAAGAGAAGACGCGAAAATAACAGACTATATTATGGAAGAACGGAAGTTATTTAACTGTTATTTTAGGAGGAAAATGGATATGAACAAAGTTGAAGAAGAACTGTTGATTTGCGAGATGGTAGGTGTTTTAGAAAAACTTGACACGGAAATCGAGTACACAAGTGCACACTTGCGTACTTCGGATCTATTCAAGCTGAAAACTAAAACGGCTAAGTGGAAACAGATGATTGACAGAATTGAGACAAAAACTGATGAATATCTCAATACTATAACCTATTTACCAGATGAAGTAAGCGAGTCGTTCTGAACGAGAGAGCTGTAGAGAAATCTATGGCTCTTTGTTTTCATCATTGAAGGGAGATGCTCGTATGCAACGCATGAACATTAAATGTTGCCATTGTGGGGACTATACCCAATTTATCACAGAGGAGAACATTGAAGTTATTCCTCAAGTTAATCTCACAAGAACCGACATGGATAGTTTAGGCGATATCGCTGAGGCATTGAGGGAGTGCGGTTGCTTGGATGTGTGTGATTTCTTACGCCGGGTTCAGAGTGAAGTGACCAAAATTGTAGAGTATCAGGAGGAACGGTGAACGCTAAATGATATTTGCTGAAGAGGATTTGAACTCTTTGAATGCTATTGCTGGATTATTGGCTTCATTCGGGTGTGATAGTCAGGCTGGCTGTGTGCTTTATATTCAGCATAAAATTGCAAAGACCATGGAGGCTGACGAAAGGAAATGCAGAAATGAGAAACATGTCTAAGAAAACCTGGAAGCTCCGGGTTTGGAACCATATGACCGAGATGCAGAAACTGGATATTCTGCTGAAGCACGCTAAGGTTCTGCATACTTATGGACGCCGTTGGCCAGAGATGGACAGACCGGACAATCAGGAGTTTCTTCCTGGCGGACGGCATGATGGTGGTGAGCAAATCGTTGCATATGATGCTGCTGGAAATCGTATCTGGGATGGCATTTGGGGCTGGGGTTCCTATGGCTTTGAGCAAGGGCTTATCGAGGTGATGGGTGTGCAGCTACTTGGCCATGATGATGTTGAGGGCTGGCTCACGGCTCGTCAGGTCACAAAGATGTGGAGGTGTAGAAATGCTGCGAAAAATCGCTGAGTATGTCAAAAAGATATTCCGCATGGAGCCGATTCCGACGACGGTTAATATCCTGCGGGAGGCTTTGCGGGATTTGGAAGTGGCTCGGAACCACTTCGAGAACTGCGACCCGGAATTTGTGGATGCCGCTATTTTCGAGCTGTGCTCTGCGGAGAGTAAGGTGGATGCTGTGAGGAGGTGTGTGGAGTGACAACGTTCTATTTTTCAGCTTACAAATGCAGCTTATGCGAACAGAAATTTAATGATGGTCTCTGTTATGTGGGGCTGGCTGATGCTCTAAATCATGTGACTGAATTGAAGAAATATGAACCGGTTCATCACTGCGAGCATGGAAATATTGGTTTCGGAAAGTTTGCAGGGTTTGAAAGGGTTGATAACGATGAATGATGTTTGGGATAAGATTGGCACATTCTTTGGACATGTGCTGGCTTTGACCATAGTTATCTGCGCGTGGCTGATCATTATTGTGGTTACGCTGAAGGTAATTTGGTTCACGCTATTTCGGATTTTACTGTGAGGTGAGAAGCATTGGAGGAATACTTATATAATCAAGCACTTCAAAGCATTCGCTACGGTGGCATGAGCGCGAATGAGATGCGAGAATACATGGCCTTGATTGACAAATGCACAGAAGTTGAAATATTGTATGCAAATAATACGCCGATAGAGTACGTCGTTAAAAGCCAGAACGCAGATATTTGGAGGCATGAAGCGCCTGTAATAACCACAAAACGACAGAATCTCGTGAAAGATATTTTGTTTAAAATCGTCGGTGCTTTAAACAACATTATTGACTTTATCGTTATGACATTAGAGGACTAGGAGAATTATTTATGTACTATCCAGGACTTGAATTTTACCGAGTGGAATCTGCATCAAGAAAATATTTCAGGTTCCATTTCGCGCTTGCTATACGTGAAGAAGCCATGATTCTGAACGCAAACTGGTTCGGATTGGAACTGCCGTTTCGCTATTATCCGTGCTGGCTGGAACGCCTGGACTGGCCGATGGGGTACGTGTACGATCCATTAAATTTTGAGAGGCAAGAAGCATGAGAAAGTATACCTTTATTTTTTCCTGCACAGACAACGGTGGCTGCCATCAGACCTTTGAAGTCAGAGCGACCGACAAGCAGGAAGCTATCCGTAAAGGCATGAAGACCGCAAAGAAGTTCGCTTGCGGAGATATCTGCGGCGACTGGGAGTGTAAGTTGAAGAAGGAGGTTGACTTATGAAAAAGAAAGTGGACAAGAAGATCAACTGGAAGAAAATTGCGGCTGTTGGGGGAGTGTTCTTGCTTGGTGCCGTCATTGGGGGCATTGGTACAGAAAAATTTCTGGATGTCATCAGTCTCGATGATTTTAGTGAGTTTGGATGCTGGGTATTCAAGACAACAGAGCATAGTGCCTTGGTTCGTTTTACAACAACTAGCCCTAAAACTGGAAGAGCGCTTAATGCAGTTTTGACAGAAAAGGATGCATTGAGGATATCTGAGCAAATTACTAACGCTTTAAGTGATCTTGGCGTTGAGGTGAACAAATAAAAAGAACCCCAGATAGTTCTGAAGTTCTTGAACATTATTTTTCGTTAATGATTTGAGAGATTCTGGACTGAGAATAACCAGTAGCGTCTGCAATTTCTTGCTGTTTTGCCCCGCTGCGATGAGCGTCCTTAATCTGTTGCTTTATCTCAGCAGGAGATCTGCTCATGTCAATATAGCAAGCTCTGCCCAGTACACAGCCAGATGGAGTGTCGATTCTAGTTACAGAACGGCCATTATTCATGCCGACTCGTGTTACATAAGCGCCAGTTTTCTTATTCGGAGCCTGATGGATTCTGACATTTGTTTCGGCCTGCCGAGGCTTTTCGGCGAGAGTAGAACCTATAAATTTTGCAAGATCGAATCCCATTGCGTCCTCCTTCATTTGCACTCAAGCTATTTTTATTAAGTGTAACACATGAAGACGTTGGACGCAATACAACTTATGAAAGAAGGACTATATAAAAATGAAAATCGTTGAACCTAAGTACGAAATCCTCACTGATATTTCTGAGGGCGGCATCAAAGAGCTCCAGCAGATCGAGCGGGTGGCCCGTGTCTGCTACAAGAGCGAGGACAAGATCACACCGGATGGGGAGTCGGCGAAGAAGCTGGTGCGCTTTTTGGTGAAGCAGGAGCATGAGGCGATGCTGGAGCATTCTCAGTTGAGCGTGCTGTTTACCTGCGATCGTGGCGTGGCCAATGAACTGGTGCGGCACCGCATTGCTTCATTTGCGCAGGAGAGCACTCGGTACTGCAATTACTCGAAAGAGAAGTTTGAGGGCAGCATTACCGTTGTGGAGCCGTTTTATATCGACAAAAAGGAGAATCGGCTGTTCTATCGTAAATGGGTGGAATCCTGCGAGTTAGCAGAAAAAACTTATCTTTTGATGCTTATGAACGGTTATCGTCCCGAACAGGCTCGCTGCGTGCTGCCCCTGTGCCTGAAGACCGAGATCGTGGTAACTGCCAACTACCGTGAGTGGCGCAACATTTTCAAGCTGCGTACTCCTGTGGCGGCCCATCCTCAGATGCGGGAGCTGATGTGCCCGCTGCTGAAGGAGCTGCAGAGCAAGATCCCGGTGGTGTTCGATGATATTTACACGTACTGGCCGAAGGATGAGCAGACGGGAAAAGGGAGCACGGTGAAGTAAGCATGAAAGAAATTGATGAAAGATATATTGTCGCACTTGATGAGTTAGGCTTTAGAATATTCCGAACTAAAGCCGGTGTAAATCTTTACCATAATACCTCAACAGGAATATTTATGGTCAATCTTAATGGCGAGGACTTTGTGGATATGCTGGTAAGCTATGCAGAAACGTTTGACCCGAATGCCTGGGTGTCCTTGACAGTAAAAAGTCATTCGTCAACGCAGAATATTTCGGCAATGCTCAAGAACGCCCAGGAAATCCAGATGCTTCTTCTGCGGCTCGCCATTAAACTCGTGAAAATCAGTAAGGAAGTGGAGTGAAACTATGAAAAATCGTATTATTTGTGTCTTTACATGTCTGATGATGCTCGTGGGCTGTGTGGTTTTGTGCAGCTGCTCCGAAGCGGATAAGGTGAATCGGAACATTTCCAAGCAGGCCAACTACTTTGAAGCTGAACGCCGGATCACGGTCTATAACGCACGTACGGACAACGTCATCCTTGAAATGGAAGGTGCTATGTCCATCTCGAACAATGAAAACAACGAACTTGTGTGTACGGTGAAGACCGGCCCGAACGAGTATAAGAAGAATTATATTTACCTGAACGAGTACACCATGTATGTTGTTGAGGATATTACTGGCATTCATACCGATCCGTATCACTACAAGCTTTACTTCCACACGGATATTCTGCCGGATGTGGAGGTAAGGTCGTGACCTACCTTGACGAGGCTGTGGAAATCGGTGTTCAGATGGTGTCTGGCTTACTCACGCCTGCAAGCCTGACGGATATTTACGTTATGATTGCTCGGAAGCATGAAATTCCGCCGCAGAAGGTTGAAAGCTCAATCAGGAGCGCCATTTGTGAAATCAATAAGGAGATGGGTATGCATTTTACGCCCGTGACTTATATTCACATAGTAGCTCTTGGCGAAAAATACCGAAAGAAGATGATGAAAGCTAAATGACTACATATGAATTTGTAGATAGCATGGGTGTACCTGTTTGGATGAGCGGTTTTGATGCTCTCATCGATGCTATCGATATTCTCAAAAACGCTCTGCAGAACAACGAATCGCCAACCATTGTGGACATTAACCGAAAGCTGTGCGTGAAGTATCACACGAGCGCCATTGCGATGGACAGGCTCCTTCGTCGGGCTGTAGACTATGCGGTGGTTCGGAAGCAGACGCATGGGCCGCTTTATTATGAGGTACTGGGCGATACTCCTCGGCAGGCGATGCCGTTGAAACAGTTTTTGTATATCGCTGCGCGATATTTGATGCGGGAGGAGGCGCAATAAGCGATGTGTGATATTTGTGGTATTGACAAAAAGAGCATTGATGACGGTAAGGTCTGGGTGCGTATTCGTGGTACTAATCCGACCGTTCAGAAACCTGTGAGCGAAATCCAGTATGATACGATGATTCCTGCTGTAATCTTTCGGTATAAAGGAGAACGCTGCAGGCGAATAGTGGCCATTATCAATCTTGACATCATGGTTCAGGACTGATATTCTTGGGACAGAAAGGGTGTGCTCTGGATGGGATTTTCTAAGGACTTGAAGGAAATTATCATGATGCAGATGGCACTAAAAGAGAAGAAGCGGCAGGAAGAGGAAGCTGAGAGAAAGCGATGCCTGTTCATTACGCTGCTGATACTTGCAGCACTCATGACATGCATTTCCGTTATGGCAATGTTTGAAAATTTAGGCATCATCCGCTGAAAAGGGGAGGCTCTGGAGCAATTTCAGGGCCTTTTCTTTTTGATGTCAAAATTTGTCAAAGATTGTCACGGTGTGAATTTTTGGCCATTTTTTCTCGTGGAATTTCTGTCAATAGTTGTCAATGCGTGAAAAAATGGCGATTTTATGGCCAAAAACCCACTTTGTGGCCAAAAATTTTTGCAAAAATGGCCACGACTTTCAACGTATCTACGTTGAAAATATGCCGTTTGGCCAAAAACCCACTTTTTTTCTTAATTTAATAAAAAAATTAAAAATTTTATATATAGTAGTTGGAAATAAAAATGGGTTTTTGGCCACAGCGAGTTTTCTGCTCGAATTGGCCAAGAGGGCCACCACTTTCACCTTGTAAAAGAACGACAAAAACTATATAATTGAGTTACGAGGTGCAAAGTTATGAAAAAGCGTGAAATTCCGTTTATGGCCCAGTATGAGAATGAGTTTGGCTATCACGAGTGGACTACTTTGGACAGCGCAAATAATTTGGTGCGCTGCTATTACAATGGCGATACAGAACTTCATGTGAAAGAGCCCTGGTGCGAATGCAATGGCGTCAGGATGAGAAAGGTACGAAATCAGGAAAAGTGGCGTTGCCCTATCTGTGGCAAGGTCTATGATATTTCCGACATTGACTGGCCCATGCCTTATTGGGATGACGAGACTGGCCTGAAAAACGATTATGGTGAGTATATGTATCCGAATGCAGAGAAGCGAGCAGGTCCTCCTGAAATGTACGAGGAGGCTCCCTTTACTTGGTATCTGTAAGGTGAAAGTTTGAGGATTGCCACGATTGTGGCAGTCCTTATATTTTTGCCCTTCTGAAAGATTGACAAATATTACCAAATATCCCCGCGTAAATTTCTTGCTCTTTTATGGGAGGAACAGTGTGCGTAAAAACATGCTGTTCCTCTTTTATTTTTGGAGGTTTGTATGCTAGAGAACAAATTCAAAACAGGATTGGTGAAAGACCTGAAGAAACGCTTTCCCGGCTGCATGGTCATTCATCTTGACCCGAATGAAATTCAAGGGATTCCGGATCTCTTGGTTTTATATCGAGACAGATGGGCAGCACTCGAAGGAAAGAAAACAGGCAAGGCATCGCATCGTCCGAATCAAGACTACTACGTAGCCAAGATGAATGAGATGAGCTATGCCTCTTTTATTTATCCTGAGAATAAGGAGGAGATACTGGATGAACTGGAACGATCATTCACGACTGCAAGGCCAGCACGCTTTTCTGGGGGCGAGTAAGTATCATTGGATCAATTATGATGCTGCCCGGATTGCAGAATCCTTTGTGAACTATCAGGCGAAGGAGCGAGGAACGCGACTTCATGCGTATGCTGCAGAGAGCATTGCTCTTGGACAAAAGCTTCCTCGGAGCAAGAAAACACTCAACTCTTACGTCAATGACGCAATTGGCTTTTGCATGACCCCGGAAGTGGTTCTTTATTATTCGGAGAACTGCTATGGCACGGCCGACACAATTCATTTTGCAAACAACTTCCTGCGCATCCACGATTTGAAGACTGGTCTGGTACCGGCACACATGGAACAGCTTTTCATCTATGATGCACTTTTCTGCTTGGAGTATGGCGTCAAGCCTCGCGATATTCAAATCGAAAACCGCATCTACCAGAACGATGATATTTGGATTGTGAATCCGACTTGTGAGGACATCGATCCCATCATTAGTAAGATCATCGAGTTCAATAAAATCATTACTGAACTGAAGTTAGGAGCAACAGCATGAATCCGGTAGAAAGAGATATTCGAGGATATTTCGGTATTGCATCGGAAGATAGTATCCTGGAGCATTATGGCACCAAACGCCACTCAGGTAGATATCCGTGGGGTTCTGGAGAGAATCCGTATCAGCGCTCAGGCGATTTTCTGTCGCGTGTTGAGGAGCTGAAGAAGAGCGGTATGAAGGAGAAGGATATTCTCCAAACCATCAATGATTCTCTCCCTGAAGAATATAAGATGGGCGCTACCGAGTTCCGTATGGCACAGCGCAGAGCCATTCATGAACGCCAGCAGCTCAAATATGACCGTGCACGTGCCTTATCGCAGGATGGACTCGGCCCCTCAGAAATCGGTCGTGAGATGGGCTTGTCTGAATCCACGGTTCGTTCGATGCTGAAGAACGACAAGCCTGATAAATATACCAGAACCAAAGAAATTGCCGAGACCCTGCGTAAGGAAGTCGATAAGAAGGGCATGATCGATGTTTCTGAAGGCACGAATCTGGTTCTGGGCGTTTCGGAAGGTGATTTGGATGATGCTATATTTGTTTTAGAGGCAGAGCACGGATATCAGCGTTACGGCGTGGGCATCCGTCAGCCGACAAACATTAACCAGCAGACCAACATCACCGTTCTGGCAAAGCCGGAATATAATCAGAAATATGCATACCAGCATCAGAACGAAATTCAGTCTCTTGGCGAATATCATTCTGAAGACGGCGGTGAAACATTTAAGAAGCTTCAGCGGCCGAGCAGCATGAGTTCTGACCGTGTTTGTATCCGGTATGGCGATGAAGGCGGTTTGGACAAAGATGGCGTTATCGAGATTCGGAGAGGTGTTGCTGACCTGAACCTCGGAAAATCGCATTATGCGCAGGTTCGTATCATGGTGGATGACAGTCATTATCTGAAAGGCATGGCGGTATATTCTGACGATATTCCTGAAGGCTATGATGTGGTGTTTAACACTAACAAGAAATCTGGTACTCCGAAAATGAAGGTCTTAAAGCCTATCAAAGACGACCCGGATAATCCTTTTGGCGCATCTATCAAGGCAAATGGTCAGAGCACCTATATTGGTGAGGATGGAAAAGAACATCTGTCGCCCATCAATAAGCTGAAAGAAGAAGGCGATTGGGACACCATGGCAAAGAACCTTTCTTCGCAGTTTCTGTCCAAACAGCCGCTCAAACTTCTGAAACAGCAATTGGATCTTACTGTTGCCGACCGCAAGGCAGAATATGACGAGATTATGCAGTACGACAATCCGACGATTCGGAAAAAGCTGCTGCTTGATTTCGCAGATACTTGCGAGGGTAACTCGATGACCCTGAAAGCATCTTCTTTCCCAGGTCAGGCGACAAAGGTTATTTTGCCGCTGTCCAAAATTGGCGAAAGAGAATGCTATTGCCCTACATATCCTGATGGCACCCAGCTCGCGCTGGTTCGTTTTCCTCATGCAGGAACCTTTGAGATTCCTATTGTAACGGTCAATAATAAGAATTTGTCCGGGCGTAGAAATCTCGGCAATGTGCAGGACGCAATTGGCATCAATGCAAAGGTTGCAGAACGTTTGTCAGGTGCTGATTTTGATGGCGACACAGTTGTAGCAATTCCAAAGTCAAGCAAAGTTGATATTAAATCCACCCCCGCTCTGAAGGATTTGAAAGACTTCGACCCCAAGATTGCATATGCTGTGCCCGAAGGAAATCCTAATGGCGTGCGCCTCATGAAGAAAGAGGAAAAGCAGAAAGAGATGGGGATTATTTCCAATCTTATTACTGACATGACTCTTCGCGGCGCACCTGAAGGCGATATTGCTCGTGCCGTTAAGCATTCCATGGTCGTTATTGATGCGGAAAAGCATAAGCTGGACTATAAACGTTCTGAACGTGAAAACGGTATTCAGGAGCTGAAGCAAAAATGGCAGATCAGAGTGCAAGAGGACGGTACTGAAAAATATGGTGGCGCATCCACTCTTTTATCCAGAAGAAAACAGACCGTTCGAGTACCTGAGCGCAAGGGAAGCGCCCGAATCGATAAAGAGACGGGTGAAAAAATATATAAGGAGTCCGGGCGTACTTATATTGACCCCAAAACGGGCAAGAGAGTACAAGCCATGACGGAAGTAAGCCTTATTTCCATGCACCCCAACGCACGAGACCTGTCCTCCGGCACTATTCAAGAAAATTACTACGCCGATTTTTCAAATGAACTGAAGGCTTTGGCTAATCAGGCACGAAAAGAGGCGGTAAATATGAAGGGCATCCAGAAAAGCCCAGATGCTGCCGAAAAATATAGAGCTGAGATTGAATCTATCAATGCCAAACTCAATGCAGTTATTGGTAATAAGCCGAAAGAACGGCGTGCTACCATTATTGCAAACGAGAATATTAAGGCTAAAGTACAGGCTCAGGGCTTGGACTACAAGAAGGACAAGAAAGAAATCAAGAAGATCGCCGCTGTTGAGATGCAGCGTGCACGTGATTCTGTTGGCGCAAGCGGCAGCAAGACAAAGATTACGTTCACAGATCGTGAATGGGAAGCAGTTCAAGCTGGCGCAATCTCTGATTCCAAGCTGATGAAGATTCTGAACTCGTCTAGGTCGGATGAAATCATCAAACGAGCAATGCCAAAAGCAAGCACAACGTTGTCTTCTGCTAAGTTGGGCAAAGCACAAGCGATGTTGGCTAATGGCTATAGCTATGCAGAGATTGCAAAGGCTTGTGGTGTTCCTGAATCGACGATTTATGACAATCTTAACAAGTAAGAAAGGCCTTGAATTATGATTCGATGCTTTTTAACCACTGTTGATAACCCTTACAGTCCTTATGAACAGTTTGAAGACTGGTATCGGTTCGACACCGACAAGGGCTATAACTCGTCTGGACTGCTGATGCGAATGGCATATATTTCTGACCAGCTTACGGACGCGGAAAATGCGTATGAAATTGAGCAGGCTATTGACCAAATCGTGGCCCATGACCCGCTCAATATCTACAAAAAGCTCAAACTCGATATCAAAGACGATGCTCCCGGAGAGCAAACAGCATAAAAGGGGTATAGGGGGGTGCTTGAAAAAATACACCCCCTCCCCAAATCGCGCCGGTCTTTGATTTTTCCCCGGAGGGAAAATTAAGAATTGGGTTTTAACTTCTGCCGAGGTTTCAGGGTGTAGACTGGGCCTCGGTGGTTTTTGTAAGAGCTTATGGGAGGGTGCTCTCTTCAAACAACCTCCATTTGTCGTTTGTTCATTTTTCTTCTCCTTTCAAATGATTAGAAAGACACCACGACCGGCTCCCATAAACTCTTACAAAAGCCATTGAAAAGTGTGGGAAACAGGCAAGATTCTAGTGCAAACCAAATCAAAACAGAACAGAAGGATGACAAAAATGAGGACAAAGAAAGCTGCTTCTGAAGACGTGGCTCCCATGCGGCCAACATTGTCCCCAGAAGTACGAGAAAACCAGATGATTTCCCTGGCAATGGATCTGGTGGAGAAGCGATTGCGTGAAGGAACGGCATCTTCAGCTGAAACGACTCATTTTCTGAAACTGGCCACAGTCAAGTCAGAATTGGAGAAGAAAAAGCTGGAAGCAGAGAACACACTTCTGCATGCAAAAGCCGATGCTATTCAGGCAGCTAAGGATAATGCCCTTCTTTACAAGGAGGCAATCAAGGCAATGCGCGAATACGGCGGGGTGGAAGATAACGATGAATCAGAGAACTTATTCTGAGCTCTGCCAGTATTCGACCTTTGAAGATCGGTTTCATTATTTGCAACTGCATGGTGCTGTTGGGCATGATACATTTGGATTTGACCGGTATCTGAACCAAGACTTTTACCAGTCCAGAGAGTGGCGGATGTTCCGTGACAAAATTATTGTTCGAGACATGGGATGTGATCTTGGCGTTCCTGACCATGAGATTACGGACTGGGTTGTCCGAGACGGAAAGCTTATTCGACCACGTATCATCATTCACCACATAAACCCTATTACAAAAGAAGACGTACTGGCGCACCGAGAATGCTTACTCGACCCCAATAATGTGATTTGCGTATCCGACCGAACGCATAAGGCTATTCATTATGGGGATGACAGTATTCTGGAACCAGTATTCACAGAACGAAGACCGGGCGATACCTGCCCATGGAGGAAATGACATGAATAACGAAGCAATGATGAACCGCGCAAAGCAGCTGGTGGTGGACTATTTCAACGCCCATGTGGATGTGACCGACGGCAAGAAGCTGACGCTGGAGGACGTGTTCATCGTATGGTTCAGCAAAACCCTGCAGAACTGGAAGGCGCTTGTGAGCACTACCGTATCCGATGGGATGTACTACGAGATCACCCACAACGGCGACAAGGGCGAGACCTATGTAGACGTTTACAAGAAGTGGGACAACAAGTGCGTCCCGGACTAAGGAGCAGCCATGGACAGCATTCTCACTTCCGTAAAAAAGCTGCTGGGTCTGCCTGCGGACTACGAGGCGTTTGACCCAGACATCATCATGTACATCAACACTGTACTGATGATTCTGACCCAGATGGGCGTGGGCCCGAAAGAGGGCTTTTTTATCTCCGACAAAAGTGCTACATGGGAGCAGTTCATTGCTGACCCGGTGAAGGTGGAAGCCGTGAAAGCCTATGTGGCGGTCAAGGTGCGGCTGCTGGGCTTCGATGTACCGCAAAGCAGCGTGACCAAAGAGGCTCTGCAGAATACCGCATCCGAAATGGAGTGGCGGCTGAATGTGGAGCATGACCACCCGGAAGAGTAAAGCGCTTACCTTATTATAATAGGAGACCAGAAGATGGCACTGTCAAACACGGCCACGCCGATTTACTATGGCCGGTTTCGAGAGGCCGTAATTCGGGGTGAAATTCCGGTATGTCGAGAAGTCTCTATGGAGATGAACCGGATTGATGACCTGATTGCAAACCCGGGTATCTACTATGACGACAAAGCAGTTGAAGGTTTTGTCAAATTCTGTGAGAATGAACTGACCCTTACCGATGGTGGCGACCTGAAACTGCTGGATTCCTTCAAGCTTTGGGCAGAAGAGATATTCGGCTGGTACTACTTTGTGGACCGCAGCATCTACGTGCCCAACCCCGGAGGACATGGCGGTCACTACGAGCGAAAGCGAATCAAGAAACGGCTTATCACCAAGCAGTATCTTATCATTCCTCGCGGTGCTGCCAAGACCATGTATGATGCGTTCATTCAGAGCTACTTCCTGACGGTGGATGTATCGACCACCCAGCAATGCACTACAGCACCCACCATGAAGCAAGCAGAAGAGGTCCTTTCACCGATCCGTACAGCACTGGCTCGGTCGAAGGGACCTCTTTTGAAGTTTATGACAGAGGGCAGTTTACAGAACACGACCGGTGCAAAAGCTGACCGTGTGAAACTGGCATCAACCAAGAAGGGCATTGAGAACTTCCTGACAAACAGTCTGCTGGAAGTGCGCCCGATGACCATCGATAAGCTGCAGGGTCGAAGAGACCGTGTAGCAACTGTTGACGAGTGGCTGAGCTGCGACATTCGGGAAGACCCCATCAGTGCGCTTGAACAGGGTGCATCGAAGAACGAGGATTATCTCATAGTTGCAACCAGTTCAGAGGGAACCGTCCGTAATGGTTGTGGCGACACAATCAAAATGGAGTTAATGGACATCCTGAAAGGGGAGTACATCAACCCGCATGTGTCCATCTGGTACTACAAACTGGATTCCATCGATGAGGTTACAAACCCCGATATGTGGCTGAAGGCAAACCCGAACCTGGGACAGACTGTCAGTTACGAAACTTACCAACTGGATGTAGAACGTGCAGAAAAAGCGCCTGGTTCCAGAAACGACATTCTGGCCAAGCGCTTTAACATTCCTATGGAGGGCTATACCTACTTCTTTCCGTATGAAGAAACCCTGCGACACCGCCACCGAGATTACTGGCAGATGCCTTGTGCTCTCGGCGCGGATTTGTCGCAGGGCGATGACTTCTGTGCGTTTACATTCCTGTTCCCAATGGCAAACGGCTTCTTTGGCGTAAAAACCAGAGATTACATTACTTCTTATACACTGTCGAAGCTTCCACAGGCGATGCGCCAGAAGTACGACCAGTTTATGCAAGAAGGTACGCTACAGGTATTTGATGGTACCGTGCTGGACATGATGCAGGTCTACGATGACCTCGACAACTTCATTCAGCAAAACGACTATGATGTCCGATGCTTTGGGTATGACCCCTATAACGCCAAGGACTTTGTAGAACGCTGGTGTACAGAAAATGCGCCGTTTGGTGTGGAAAAGGTCATTCAGGGTGCAAAGACCGAGAGTGTACCGTTGGGTGAACTGAAGAAGCTGAGCGAACAGCGGAAACTACTCTTTGACGAGACTCTTATGCAATTCGCCATGGGCAACTGTATTGCTTTGGAGGATACGAACGGCAACCGCAAGCTGTTGAAACGCCGTTCCGACCAGAAAATCGATGCAGTGGCTGCTATGATGGATGCTTACATTGCGTGGAAGTTGAATCGAGAAGCGTTTGAGTAAATCAAACGACCTTTTGGTAGACTTCGCCGTTCGGACGAAGGTAAAGTTCCGTAGGAGCAGAAGGCCTGTCCAGTGCATCCTTGACCAAGACAAGAAGCGGAGACTCTGGCTGCGCATTCAATGCATCAGATAGTTCCAGAATTTTGTGCTCGCTTGCAGACACATCGCCTTTGAGCAGACCTTTCTTTTTGCTTTCGATTTCCTTGTTTATTTTATCAGAGAAGGTTTTCAGTGCACCAATCATGCGGTTCTGACTGAGAGCAAACAAAGGTTTCGCATCAGCTTTGATATTCGCAAGGTAAGACTTGTTCCAATTTTGCGCATAGTAAGCTTCCATAATGGTGCTGATGGCATACAGTTGGGAAGCAAGGTCAATGCCCTGTTTGTTTTGCAATACGGTTCTGGCCTGATTTTCGTTGGTTTTTGCACCAACAGAATCTTCCAACTGCTCCGTGTAGAACTCCATGTCAGCCACAGCCTTGATTTTTGCACGTTGCAGGTTGCCGATGGTAGCCATACGCTGCGGTTCACTAAGCATGATGGTCGAATAATTTGCAAGCGCATACTTGACAAATGTGAGTTCGGACAGCAATTCCGTGCGTTTGGAAGCCTGAAGAAATACCAGAAGGTCGTCCAGCTTTCGATTGACTTCTGTTAACTTGGAACTGATGTCTGCGAGGAAATACTGTCCTGTGGCAAAGGAAGCAACACTGAACATCTGAAAAGCAGCAACTGATGCGGGATCAACCTTATACAGAGAAGCAGTGCCTGCAAAATGTCCGGTGGCATCCACCATCGTCGTGGACTGACCGCCCTGATTCAAGTTCAACAATGCGCCATGGATGCCTTTTGGAAAACGGAGAACATACGTATTGGAAACAGCGTCAGCTGCAGCTTGCGCAGGAACCAGCTGCAATAATGAATTGGCAGCAAGTCCTGCCTGCTCGGGGAACTCGACCTTTTTAAAACGAGTTGAATCATCGAAATCAGGACGAGATTCGCAAGGTAAAATCTCGTAATTGAAATCTGCGGGACGCAGTTGAGAATCAGACATAGTTTCAGACCTCCTCCACACATAAAAACAAGCGGATAGCCCAGTATAACACGGGGGGGGGTATGTTTGCAATACTTTATAAAGAAGGAGGATGGAGCTTGTACTACAATAATCAGATTTGGCACTGGGGCGTCAAAGGTATGAAATGGGGCGTTCGGCGCTACCAGAATGCTGATGGCAGTCTGACCGATGCGGGCAAGAAACGGTACGATCGGGATGTTGCCGCTAATAAAAAGAAGAAGGACAATAAGCTATCTACGGATGCTTTGCAAGACCCGAATCGCTGGGTTCGTGAAGATCGTGAACGGGCAAAATCCATTGCAGATGCTGGTAACCAGATGGCTGGCAATCTGAAAACGCTGAGCGACAAGTCCATGAAGATTCAGTCTCGCAGGACAGAAAAGATGGATTTAAGCAAGATGACCGACCAGGAGATGCGGGAACGAATCAATCGGGCCATGCTGGAGAAACAGTACGACGACATGTTCAATCCGAAGAAGGTCTATTCCGGCCGGGAAGCCGTTAGTGATACTTTGGAGGTTGCGGGAAGCGTTCTCGCTATTACCAGTTCTGCGTTAAGCATTGCTCTTGCAATTCAGAAGTTGCGAGAGGGGTGAGTAATTCAAAATGGAATTGTATCACCACGGCATCAAAGGCCAGAAGTGGGGCGTAAGGCGTTATCAGTATGCTGACGGCACGTATACCCCGGCAGGACGGAAGCGTTATGGTGTAAGTCAGAACACAAGCCGAATGGAGCGCATGGCATCCACAATGGAGATGCGAGTAAAAGACTGTGTGAATACTGCTCGCACACAAGTGACGGGTCGGCAGTATGTTGACGGATATCTGAAGAAGGGCACAACTTTCTCTCGGATTCAGACTTCCAAGGACTTCGAGAATTTCGCGTTCTACGCCACTTATAAGAAGGCTGACAGTGACAAGTACATGGGGCTCTTCGGAAAGAATCTGATGACACGAGCCAACTACGATGCCAAGCAGGCAGAAAAGCAGGCGAACGCTTCCGGTAGCGAAGCGGATTTGGCAAAGGCTACCACACTGCGCGACAAGGCCAACAGCATGAAGGTCTATCAGCTGAAACTGGAAACAGTCAAGAAGCTGAAGGTGCCTTCTGATGAGAACGCCAGTGATATTACGGCTAGACTGCTGAAAGAGAAAGAGTTCAAGCAGAATCTTGAAGTATCCATAGCGGATTCCAAAGAGAAGATGCGCAGACCTACCCAGCAGGTGCTTTTTAAGCAAGCTGAGAATGCGTTGAAGAAAGACCCAACTACGCTGACGGCTTCTGAAAAAGTGGCTATCTATAAAGCTCTAAACCTTTCTCTGACAAACCATAACGCACAGGAAGTGGCGGCACAGAGCCGTTTCTATGCGGAATTGAGCAAGAAAGGTTATAATGCGCTGCTGGATTACAACGATAAAGAATACTCCAGCTATCATGCAAAGCGCCCGATGATCGTGTTTGATACAGATTCTGTCCGTCTGCAATCGGTGACAGAGACCAATCCGAAGGTCGTGGACAAGCTGTATATGCGCTACAACGCAGAGCGAATTGCAAAAGAAGTGGGAGCAAATACCATCGGCTATGTTTCTAAGCTGGGTAATAAGACCGTTTCGGAGTGTACCGCTTACATGGAACGCAAAATGAATGACTATTTGAGCTAAGGAGGATTCGTGTGGTGGTGGAGTGATGGAACTTGCGAACTTTACCATTATGGTGTAAAAGGCATGAAGTGGGGAGTTCGGCGGTACCAAGACCGAAATGGTAGACTAACTGCCTTGGGCAAAGAGCGAAAACAAATTGCCAGAAGACAAAAATCTGCTATAATTAAAGAAACAATCGAAGGACACAAAGGCGCACCAAGAACTTATAAGCCGAATGCAATCTTAGACCATCTTGGTCGAAATGGCAAAATCGACAAGAGGTCGTTTTATGATTCCAGAGGTTTTAAGTACCAAGAGATTCATACCACTGACCACGGCAATCCGAAGCAGCATCCGTATGGTATTCATGGAGAGCATATTCATGAGTATATACGAGATGAAACTGGCGAAAAGAAAGACGAAGTCAGACGAGAACTTACCGCAGAAGAACGAAAGAAGAATGGTGATATTATATGACGCTAAAAGAATTGAAGGAAATCGTTGTTGATAACGATAATGACTTTTACTTTACCTTTGATGGAAAGCGTGCAGGCGTTGAATCAACGACTGTCAATTACCAGACGACTTATACACTGTGGTGGGGCGACCTCGAAAAGAAGTATGACAGTTTCATGGCAGTGGTCTGTGATCCGGTTTTCAATGATGAGTCTATCGTGACCCTTTTGAGCAAGAACAAAATCGAAATCGAGTTCAGCTAAGATAACGGAACTCAGTAAGCGCATTGGCTTAACGGCTGATGCGCTTTTTCTTTTTGGAGGAAAAATTCAAAATGGAGATGAACATTGGCTCCAGGCTGAAACACGCCTGGAACGCCTTTCTCAACCGGGACCCTCCCGGAAGCAGATATTATGGGGGCGGCTACAGTTACCGCCCTGACCGGATGCGCTTTTCCCGTGGGAGTGAGCGCACCATCATCAACGCCATCTATAACCGCATTGCGCTGGATGCAGCATCCATTACGATCAATCACGTAAAGCTCGATGAAAATAATCGGTTTGATTCGATTATTGATTCGGGCCTTAATTATTGCCTGAATACTGAAGCTAATGCCGACCAGACCGGCCGAGGGCTGATTCAGGACATCGTGATGACCTTTCTGGAAGAGGGCGTTGCAGCGGTTGTGCCAGAGAAAACGAACTTTGACCCGCGCTACAGCAACAGCTACGAAATCTACTCCATGCGCGTTGGTGTGCCTGTGGAGTGGTACCCGAACCATGTGCGTGTGCGGATGTTCAACGAGCTGACTGGACAGAAGGAGGAAATCACCTTCCCGAAGAAGATGGTGGCTCTGATTGAAAATCCGTTTTACGCAGTCATGAATGCTCCGAACTCCACTATGCAGCAGCTGGTGCGAAAACTGGCCTTGCTGGATGTGGTGGATGAGCAGGCTGGCAGTGGAAAGCTGGACATGATCATTCAGCTGCCCTATGTCATCAAGAGCCAGGCGCGCCGAGATCAGGCTGAACAGCGCAGGGCTGAAATCGAAAAGCAACTTTCCGGCTCCAAGTATGGCATTGCCTATACGGACGGCACAGAGCGAATCGTGCAGTTGAATCGCAGTCTCGAAAACAACATTCTGAAATCCATCGAATACCTGACGAACATGGTATACAGTCAATTGGGTGTGACACAGGAAATCCTGAATGGTACTGCGGACGAGAAAACGATGAACAACTACATGAATCGCATCATTGAGCCAGTCATATCGGCAATTGCAGACGAGTTCAAGCGGAAGTTCCTGACAAAGACTGCCCGGACGCAGGGTCAGAGCATCATGTTCTTCCGTGATCCGTTCCGTCTGGCACCGGTAAGTATGATCGCGGAGATGGCGGACAAGTTTACCCGTAATGAAATTATGACCCCGAATGAGATCCGGCAGGTTATCGGTATGAAGCCCTCGAAGGACCCGAAGTCCGACCAGCTTGTAAACCGTAACATTGCTTCGGCTGATGAGGGAATGCCTGTTCAGGGCAAAGAAAATGATGCTGATGAGCAAGCTAATGCAAATCAGCAGGAAGGAGTGTGAAAAATTCAAAATGGCAATCAATTTCGATTATGACTTTTCCGGTTGGGCAACTAAAGCCAATGTGAAGTGCTTTGATGGCCTGACTATTGCACCGAATGCCTTCAAGGAATGTGATGGTCAGGTGGTTCCTGTCGTGTGGAACCATGATCATTCCAGCCCGGACAATGTGCTGGGTCACGCATTGCTGCAAAACCGGAAAGATGGTGTGTATGCCTATGTGAAGATGAACGACAGTCCCAGTGGACAGACTGCCAAGGCTTGCGTGGACAATGGCGACATTGACGCAATGTCTATCTATGCCAACGGCATCCAGAAAGCCGGAAAGACTGTGATGCATGGTATGATCAAAGAACTGAGTCTGGTTATCGCCGGATGTAACCCCGGTGCTCTGATTGATGAGGTCGTGAAGCACAGCGCGGATGGCACCGAAGAGGACAGTTCCGAAGCCTTCATTTATACCGATTCTGGTTTGAGCCTGAAGCATGGGCTGGACCCGGACGATAACTTGCTGGAGGACGAGGATCTGCAGCACTCGGATGATTCCAGCGAAGGTGATAAGGAAAAGAAAGGAGAAACCAAGATGGCTGACGCCAACGAGAAGACAGTCAAACAGGTATTTGATACCCTGACGGAGGAACAGAAGAACGTGGTTTACGCAATCATCGGTTCTGCCCTAGATGACGGCAAGGACGGTGAGGGTAACGATAACAACGATGGTGAGGAGGAAAAAACTATGCACCACTGCTTTGAAAACAAGAAGGATGGCACCGTGCTGAAGCACAGCCTGGATGAGATCAACAATGTGGTTAAGGGCGCAAAGACCAGCGGCACCATGAAGGCTGCCTTTGCAAATGCCGGCATCGAGGACAGCGAGGTTGATGCACTGTGCCACGGCATTGACAACATCGACTACCTGTTCCCTGAAGACCACCTGCTGGACAACCCGCCCCGCATCATTGATACACCGGATGACTGGGTGAGCGATGTTATGAGTACCGTTCACCATGTGCCGTTCAGCCGCATCAAGAGCCAGTTTGCTGATCTGACTACCGAAGAGGCACGCGCCAAGGGTTACATGAAGGGCAACTATAAGACCGAAGAGGTGTTCGGTCTGCTGCGCCGCTCCACTGGTCCGACCACGGTTTACAAGAAGCAGGAGCTGGATCGTGATGATGTGATCGACATTACTACCTTCGATGTGGTGGCTTGGCTGCGCAACGAGATGCGTTACAAGCTGAACCGTGAGCTGGCACTGGCTTATCTGCTGGGCGATGGCCGTACGGCAGCAACTCGTGATAAGATCGACGAGAACTGCATCCGTCCTGTGCTCACCGATGCCGACCTGTTCACCATCAAAGTGGCAGTGAAGACCACTGGCCTGAAGGACACTGAGAAGTACAGCACTCTGATGGACGATGTTGTTCGTGCTCAGGAGAACTACCGTGGCACCGGAACCCCGACCATGTACACGACCAAGAAAAATCTGACTGAGATGCTGCTCCTGAAGGATGGCATTGGCCGTCGTCTGTACAAGGATGTGGCAGAGCTGGCGCTGGCCATGTGTGTGAAGAAGATCGTTGTGGTGCCTGAGATGGTTGGCCGCAAGGGTCCTAAGGGCGGCGAACTGGCCTGCGTGATCGTGAATCTGGCCGACTACACTGTTGGTGCCGACAAGGGCGGTGCCGTGAGCATGTTTGATGACTTCGACATCGACTTCAATGCTCAGAAGTACCTGATTGAAACCCGCTGCTCCGGCGCACTGACCACCCCGTACAGTGCCATCGTTGTGGAGTTTGCGGCCTAAAAGGAGGAAAAAACAGATGGAAAAGATCTACGAAACTGGTAAGGACCAGCATGTTGCAAGCTACATCGTTTATGGCCATACCGATGGTAAGGTGTATGCCGATGCTGAGCATGAGAAAACTGTCACCAAGGCAGAGCTGGCTCACGCTTTCGAGCTGGGCCGCCTGATCGTGAACGATGGCACCGACCTGCTGATGGCCGTGGCTTATGGCAGCACTGGCGTGAAGACCCTGACCAAGTCCACCAATCTGGACTTCAAGACCTGGACCGCTTCCGCCAAGGAGTAATTTCTTTTACGCATTGAATTAGATACTTCTAACTTCAAAATGGAGTGAAATGCTATGAGCAAATGGTTTGGAAAACTCGGTCTGGCGCAGACAGTTGAAACGGAGCCGAGCATTTTTGAAGAGAAAATCGTAGAGCATACTTGCTTTGGCGAGCTTTTGAAGAATACCCGGCGTGTTCAGACTGCTGACAAAGTAAATGACGATTTAACCATCGCAAATACTTTGAGCATCTTAGCTGACCCGACTTTGTATAAGTATTTCGACTCCATCAAATATGCAGAGATTATGGGTGCGAGATGGAAAGTAACAGAGGTGCAGATCGACTATCCGCGGCTGACACTTACCCTGGGAGGACTGTACAATGGTGGATCGCAGACTGAAACTTGACGCTATTTTGCGCCAAATCGTAAAAGATGCGTGCGGTAAAGAGAATGTGTACTACCAACCCCCGGCAAATCTGCGAATGAGTTACCCATGTATCTGCTATGAACAATCCAAAATACAAAATGCCGCTGCCGATAACAGAGTTTATTTGCAGCGGATTTTTTATCAGCTGACAGTCATCGATTCACGACCGGATTCCAAAATAACGAAAGCACTTATGCAAATGGCTAAGTGCCACTATGACCGGCCGTACAAGGCTGATAATCTGTACCACGACGTTATAACGATCTATTTCTAAAAAGGAGGAAACTCGAATGGCAAAAATCGAATGGGATAAGACCGGCGAGCGCAAGTACCAGCTGGGTGTTAGCAATGTTGCTCTGTATAAGCAGGACAAGGGCGCTTACCCCAAGGGTGTGGCGTGGAACGGCATTACCGCAATCAAGGAAAGCCCGGATGGCGCTGATGCTACCGACCTGTGGGCCGATAACATCAAGTACGGCAGCATCCGTGCAGGCGAGAAGTATAACTTCACCCCGGAGGCCTACTTCTATCCGCCTGAGTTCGGCGAGTGCGACGGCAGCGCGGAGGTGGCTCCTGGCGTGACCATCAGTCAGCAGAAGCGTAAACCCTTTGGTCTGACCTGGCAGACCCTCATTGGCAGCGATGAAGATGATGAGCTGGGCTTTACCCTGCATCTGGTGTGGGGCGCAACTGCATCTCCTTCTGAACGCAGCCACGAGTCCTACAATGACAGCCCGGACGCTGAGACCTTCAGCTGGGACTGCGATACCACTCCTGTCAAGGTGACTGGCTATAAGCCCACCGCCCATATGGAGCTGGATAGTACCAAGGTGCCTCAGGCCAAGATGGAGAAGCTGCTGAACATTCTGTACGGCACTGCCAACACCACCCCGTATCTGCCGCTGCCGGATGAGGTTATCAAGCTGATGACCACCTGATCCATTCAAAATGGAATCGACTTTGTAAAGGAGAAAGAAAAATGATTACCGAAACTCTGACCTATGTGGACTTTGGCGGTACCGAGCGTACCGAAGACTTCTATTTCAATCTGACTGAGGCAGAAGTGCTGAACCTGTCGCTTTCCAAGGAGGGCGGCATGGAGGCGTACATCAAGAAGATCGTGAACGCCAAGAGCCAGCTGGAGTTGGTTAAGCTGTTCCAGGATGTTCTGCGCATTTCCTACGGCAAGAAGAGCGAGGACGGCCGTCGCTTTGAGAAGAGCCCGGAGATCTTTGCAGATTTCGAGGCTACTCAGGCCTATAGCGATTTCTATATGTCGCTTGTCACCAATACGGAGAAGGCAATTGCCTTCATCAATGGTCTGTGCGATACCAAGCCTACGAAGGCTGAACCCGCACCTCAGATCGCAGGCAATGCGCCTATCGCACTGCCTAACGGCTAACATTTAACAGCACAGGGAGGCAGGCAGAATGCTGAAAATCACAATTCCTAAACAGGAATATTGGGATGCACGAACGCAGGAATTTGTGCAGCTGAACGCTGTAACGCTCCGGTTAGAGCATTCGCTTGTCTCCCTGTCTAAATGGGAAATGAAGTGGCATGTTCCTTTTTTCGGTAACGATTCACTGACAAGGGAACAGATGGTCGATTATGTTCGGTGCATGACGGTTACGCAAGGTGTTGAGCCGAGCGTGTATCTTCGACTGACAGAATCGAACATGGCAGCCATTTACAAATATATGGACGAACCGATGACGGCAACCTGGTTTCCGGGTGAGCCAAAACCGTGCGAGCCCAGAATACCGCAGAAGAGTAAGCCTCGCCCTAAGATTAAGGTGAAAGTAAAAGCCTTAACAAGCGAGGCAATTTATGCGCGTATGTTTGCCGCCCACATTCCCTTGGAATGCGAAAAGTGGCATCTTAACCGACTATTCACGTTGATTCGAGTTTGCAACGAGGAACGGAAGCCGCCTAAGAAGATGAGCAAAAGCGAGGCTCTTAGCAGACAGCGTGCATTGAATGAAAAACGCCTGAAGGAATTTGGTACGAGGGGATAAACGATGCCAAAAGTGGTGATGTTTCGACAAAAAGGCGATTTCAGGCGAACGAGCGATTTTTTGAAACGAGCCAACAGACTGAATTTGGATGCAATCCTGAATCAGTATGGTCAGGAAGGTGTGGAAGCATTGCGTGCGGCAACGCCGAAGGACACCGGAACAACTGCAAACAGCTGGAGTTATGCCGTTCATAAGGGGACAGGCTCTATCAGCATAACATGGTCGAACTCAAACATTGTGGACGGTGTGCCCATTGCGGTAATTCTACAATACGGACATGGCACCCGAAACGGCGGGTATGTGCAGGGAACAGACTATATCAATCCGGCGATGAAGCCGATTTTCGATAAAATCGCTCAGCGAGCATGGGAGGAGGTAAAGAGAGAATGAGCAGGGAAGTCGATGAGCGTGTTGTTCAAATGCAATTTGACAATGCGCAATTCGAGAGAGGCACCCGACAGACCATGGGCACCTTAGAAAAGCTGAAGCAGTCACTTCAGTTCAAAGGCGTAGAAAAAGGGTTTGAGCGCATTAGCTCTGCCTCCCAAAAGGTCGATTTTTCGGAAATGACCAAAGCGCTGGAATCTATCGAGAGCAAGTTTTCGGCCGTTAATGTAATTGCCGTTACGGCACTGACCAACATTACCAACAAAGCCATTGCGACCGGAGAACGACTCGTAAAGGCTCTGTCGCTTGACCCCATTATTAGTGGCTTTCAGGAATACGAAACCCAGATCAATGCAGTTCA
>UMDE01042747.1_pt1 | contig 31019 bp, 42 predicted proteins | sample 1964411 | NCBI WGS metagenome assembly UMDE01 (sample SAMEA4835986, study PRJEB28245) | human gut metagenome | biome: gut microbiome; material: fecal sample | place: Denmark | collected 2008
CTCGGCACAAATAGGCTCAAGTGGCGACTCGGCACGGATAGGCTCAAGTGGCGACTCGGCACGGATAGCAAGCTCTGGCAAACATAGTGTAATATGCTGTGCCGGAAACAACTCAATCGTTAAAGCCAAAATAGGCAGTTGGATAACCCTTTCGGAGTGGAAGTTTAGCGGTGAAGAAAATGCTTATATTCCTATTTGCGTGAAAACTGAATATGTTGACGGCGAAAAAATTAAAGCGGATGTGTTTTATAAACTCGTCAACGGAAAGTTCGAAGAGGTAAACGTATGAGCATTGGAGATAACATCAAAGAGAAGCGAAAGGCTCTGAATCTGTCCCAAAAAGACGTAGCTCGCGCGGTAGGTATCTCGCAAGCCACAATGACTAATATTGAGAATGACTATAGAATAGTTCATTTATCTTTAATTAAACAAATCGCAAAAGTCTTGCAATGCTCATACCACGAGCTACTTGCAGGTGATGAGCAGAAAGAGTGTTTCGCGTACTCAGGTACAGGTTGTCGAATATTAACAGAAATGATATGCAGAACACGCGACTGTCCTTTTTTTAAGACTCAGCTCGATTATGAAGTTGACAAGAAGATTGCAAACAGAAGAGTGAGGAGGATGTGACAAAATGTTTGTTATTGAAACTTTAATGACTTTAGTCATTTTTATGTGCGGTTTTATCATTGTGCCGACCCTCAGAGACACGCGCTCTGCCCTGTCCGAATTGAAAGAAGAGGTAATTGACAATGAAGACAGGATTTAAATTCATCATTGGTTGTGTTGTCTTTGTCGGAATTGTGTGCGGAATGTACTTCTTGAGCCTGTTCTTGGCAAACCATATAATCTTGTTTTTTCTTTGGCTTTTTACGTGTTAACACAATGGAGGATACAACAATGTACGAAGTATATTACGCATATGGTATGAACAAAGGTGCAACAATTACTTATACCTCTACATTAGAGGAGGCTACTTCCTTCGTAAAGGCAAAGGTGTTCGAATTATCTCAAAAAGGAATTGACGCACATTGCTATTACGGAATCCGTAAAATATAGGAGGAAATTCTAATGTCTAAATTTAACAACGAAACCCTTAATCCGGGTGAGCACTTCATTTATAACGGAATCGAATTTATCTGCCTTGATATTATCTACGGAAATTATCTCGCTATGACTGCAAAGCCCTATGCAGAAATACCATTCGACACTAATGGAAAGAATGATTGGCGTAAATCCTCATTGCGCCGTGTCCTGAACAACGATTTCCTTGACCTCCTCGACAGGAGACACCTTATCAAGCAGACCTCTGACCTGATTGCAGAAAACGGAGATAAGGTATATGGCATAAGCGAGGACTATGTAACGATTCTCTCTTGTGACCAGTATCGCAAATATCGTGAAATCGTCCCTCTTTTCGATGAATGGATGTGGACACTTACTCCGTGGAGTTGCACCCCCCGCTTTCTTGCACGATGTAGCCCTCGTCAAAACGACAGGCAATGTCTTCTACGGATATGCGGAAGTCATTAACGGAGTCGCGCCGGTTTGTCTTTTCTCTTCCGAGAATCTGAAATTGCGCCGTCAGGCGAGCCTCATAGGAGTTGACGAAGATGACGAAGATGACAAATAAGTCTATAAGAGAAGCTAAATGCGTCGAATGCGGAGAACCTATCGGAAACGAATCATACCATTTTACCAAACGCCGATGCTATGCAACTGTGTTTATTCATAAGAGATGTTATGAAAAGCTTCTTCCCAAGAAAGGCAAGTAAATGAGTAACAAGAAAATAGGCAATGATTTTGAAAAAGAACTCTGTGAGGTTCTTGCGGAATACGGGTTTTGGGTTCACAACTTCACCCAAAATCAAGACGGCCAACCCGCGGATATAATCGCCGTAAAAAATAAAAAGGCATACTTAATCGACTGTAAAGTATGCTCCACAAGAAAAGGTTTTGACCTCTCTCGTATGGAGGAAAATCAAGACCTCTCTATGGAATTTTGGAAAATGTGTGGTAACGGCGAGGGGTGGTTTGCGGTTAAGGTTGGGGGTCAGATTTATATGATACCTCACTTTACCGTAAAAGCCTTACGAAATCATCAATCGGGAATGTCACCGAAAGATATTTTCGAGTGCGGAAAGCCCCTCGACAAATGGATAAAGTTATGCAGATAACTGTCGGTAGCACCATTACAGTCGAGCATCCTTCCTCAGAGTTGGTGCAATGGTGCAACAAAAACTTAGTTATAAGCAACCCGGAATATGCAAAGAAACTTCGGATGCACTTTTGGCTCGGTAATACACCGAAAGAACTCTACCTCTACGAGACCCACGGAGAAGCCCTTATTTTGCCCTACGGCGTGTTAAGAGACATTCTCCCTATGATTTCCTCGGCAAAGGCTTATCGTGCGTTTACGGAGCGAAAAACGGTCAAGTTCGACTGCTCTGTGCCGCTCGACGATTATCAGCGAAAAGCCGTCAACGAGGTTGAGAATCAGAAGTACGGTATATTACAAAGCCCTGCCGGAAGCGGCAAGACCCAAATGGGTATCGCTCTTATGGCAGACCTCGGACTTAAAACTCTTTGGCTCACTCACACCAAGGACTTACTCACACAGAGCAAGGAACGAGCCGAACTGTATATGAGTTCCGACCTCATAGGGACAATAACCGAGGGCAAAGTCAATATTGGCAGTGGAGTCACTTTTGCAACCGTACAAACAATGTGCGTCTTGGACTTGGAGAGGTATAGGGATATTTGGGATGTAGTTATCGTGGATGAGTGTCATCGTTGTTCGGGAACACCTACCGCTATGACACAATTCTATAAAGTTCTCAATAACCTTGCTGCAAGGTACAAGTTTGGCTTATCAGCCACGGTACACCGCTCGGACGGAACAATCAAAGCGACCTACGCTCTTCTCGGGAAGGTGGTCTACACCGTGCCGGAGAAAGCCGTTGCCGATAGAGTGATGAAAGTCGGCATTAAAGAGTGCTACACGGGAATAAAACTCTCTCGTGAATGTTTGAATACGGACGGTACTCTTAATTATGCAAAACTCATTACATACCTCTGTGAGAACTCCGCCCGAAATCATTACATTAGTACCGAAATAGTAGCCAATGCAGAACACCCGTCTCTTATCCTATCGGACAGGCTCAAACATCTCGAATTGCTTATGGCTACTCTCCCTCATTCAATGCGGGAAAAAGCCGTAATGATAAGCGGAAAGATGACCTCGAAAACAGGAAAAGCGGAACGAAAAAAAGCCATTGAGGATATGCGGACAGGAAAGAAAAAATATCTTTTCGCCACCTATTCTTTGGCAAAAGAAGGTCTCGACATTCCTTGTCTTGAACGGCTCTACCTCACAAGCCCTCAGAAAGATTATGCGGTAGTGACACAGAGTATCGGGCGCATTGCCCGAACTTACGAGAACAAACAACCTCCCGTCTGCTATGACTTTGTGGATGATGCGGGGTATCTCGTCAAAGCGTTCAAAAAGAGGTGTGCGACCTATCGGAAGAACGGCTGCTACTTCGTTAAGGAGGTGTAAAATGCTGACCCTCGGTAGTTTATTTGACGGTGCGGGAACATTTCCGTTCGCTGCTCAACAATGCGGTGTCAAGGCAGTATGGGCAAGTGAAATCGAGTCGTTCCCCATTGAAGTAACAAAGAAACGCTTCCCCGAAATGAAACATCTCGGAGATATAACCAAAGTGGACGGTGCCGAAATCGAGCCTGTTGACATCGTGACTTTCGGCTCACCATGTCAAGACCTCTCGGTCGCAGGAAAGAGAGCAGGGCTTAACGGAGAACGTTCAGGTTTATTCATGGAAGCGGTAAGAATCATTAAAGAAATGAGGTGTAAGACCAATGGAAGATACCCCTCAATCGCAATATGGGAAAATGTTCCCGGTGCGTTTAGTTCCAATAAGGGAGAGGATTTCAGGACAGTCCTCGAAGAACTCTGCAAAATTAAAGGAAGTGACACCCTTATTCCTAAACCTCCAAAACGTGGGGGAAGGAACGCATGGAACGATGCAGGACTTATCGTGGGAGACGGGTTTTCAATCGCTTGGCGAGTCCTCGATGCACAGTTTTGGGGCGTACCCCAACGCCGTAGAAGAATCTTCCTTGTGGCAGATTTTAGAGGACAATGTGCCGGAAAAATACTCTTTGAGCGAGAAGGCTTGTCGAGGAGTTTTGCGGAGAGCCGAGAATCGTGGAAAGGTTTTACCCGCTCTCCTGCACATTGCTCTTCTTCAAAAGTGTGGGACTCCCGTGGAAATGGTAATGGTAACATTGCCCCCACAATCACAGGAGACCACAACAACCGAATAACCGACTACACTGCCCTATGTGCAATAGAGCGTTGCGGTTGCGAGGGCGGTGGTAAAGGTGTTCTCATTCAAGAGAATAAATCCGGTACTATTTCTTGCAACAACGACCAATTTCTCGTTATCACGGACGCAGATTTGTACAATCAAGCACATTCTGGAGATATTGCAAACTGCCTTAATATTGATGACATTGACGAAGCTCATGCAAACGAGATAATCGTTATGGCTACACAACAAGGTGGCGCGGAAATAGGTTACGACCTTTGCCCGACAATTACGGCTTCGGCAGGGATGAGCGGAAACAATCAACCTGTTATCTGTTATGCACTCGACCGTTCTTCATTTAATCAAGGTATCAATGCTCAATATGATATTGGGATTGATGATAGCGGTATAGCCCAAACGCTTGTAGCAAAGGGACCGGGTGCGGTTTGTTCCATAGTTTGTCTTGGAAAAGTCGAAGTCGATTTACGCCGCCTGACTCCTACCGAATGTGGCAGACTGCAAGGTATGCCCGATTGGTGGTGCGAGGATGTTCCTCACTCGGATAGCGCAGAGTACAAAATGTGGGGCAACGGAATGGCTCTTCCCTGTGTTCTCTATGTTATGGAGAATGTTGTATCCGTTTTATCATTGAGGTTGCTTGACTCCCTATTGGAGGTGACAAAGTATGACCATCATAGTGTACGACTGTGAAATATTCGCCTATGACTGGATCGTGGTGTTCAAAGACATTTCTACGGGAATATTCACTGTCATACATAATGACAACGATGCTGTGAGAGAAGCCATTAACGAAGATAATATCTATATAGGCTTTAACAGTAAGCATTTCGATTCTTTCATTATTAAAGCAATAGCGTACGATTTCTCCCCGCCCGAAATCAAGCAACTAAACGATTATCTCATTGGTGGTGGAAGAGGTTGGGAGTATGCTTCGCTAAAAGAGGGCTACTTCAAGTTTAATAATGTAGATATTCGAGACGATGTTCAGAAAGGGCTGTCTCTGAAAGCCATTGAAGGACATATGGGAATGGATATTCAAGAAACGGAAGTATCGTTCGACCTCGACAGACCGCTTACAGAGGACGAGCTACAACAGACTGTCCACTATTGTAAGCACGATGTTGATGCTACCCACGAGCTAATGAAGCTCAGAGCGGACTACCTCAAGACCAAAAAGAACCTCGGTAAACGGGCGGGAATCGATGAGGTCAAATCCCTTGCTGCCACCAATGCTAAACTGACGGCAATGATGTTACGGGCAGAGCGTAAAGAGTGGAACGATGGACGGGAGTATGTCTATCCGGCAAACCTTGATACCGCTGTTATCCCCAAGCCGATACTGGACTTTTTCGAGACTATTCACGATAAGTCCATTCCCGATGAGGTACTGTTTAAGACCTCGTTCAAGATTGAAATTGGTGGTATGCCCTGCAAGTATGCATGGGGAGGCGTTCACGGCAGTCTAACAGGTTATTACGAGGAAGCAACAGAGGATAGGGTCATTCAGAACAGAGATGTATCAAGCCTGTACCCCTCTCTGATTGAGGTTTACAACTACCTGTCCCGCAATGTCCCCGACCCTGAACTGTTCTACGCTATCAAGCGTGACCGCATACAGGCAAAGCACAACGGCGATAAGCAGACCGCAAAGGACTTAAAACTGCCACTCAACACCGTGTCCGGCGCACAGGAAAACCGCTACAACGACCTATATGACCCTCTCCCGACCCGCTCTCTGCGAATATCGGGGCAGTTGTTTCTCACCGTACTCACCATGCGTTTGTTAAACGCTTGTAAGACGATTAGGCTCTTGAACCTCAATACTGATGGTCTGATGTATTCCATCGACAAATCGGAACTGGCTCTCGTGGACGAAATTGCTCACGCTTGGGAAGCCGAAACGAAATTCGAGCTTGAGGTCGATGATGTACAAAAGGTTTGGATTAAAGATGTTAACAACCTCTTGATGATTAAGACTGATGGTGAGGTCAAGACAGTCGGCGGTTATCTAAACTACGGTGTGTCCGTCAAGGGTGCGTGGGCGATAAACAACAACATGATTATTGTCAAGAAAGCTCTCATTGAGTATTTCGTTCACGGTACGCCTGTCGAGGACACAATCAACAGTAGTACGGATATTTTTGATTTTCAGCTTATCGCAAAAGCAGGAGCGAAATACCGTGAAGCCTATCATCTTGTCGATGGTGAGCAAATACCTGTTCAGCGTGTCAACCGAGTTTATGCCACGGCAGACGAGCGATACGGAAAATTGTTCAAGGTAAAATCGGAGACAGATGCTACGGCAAGAATTGAAATGCTCCCAGACCATTGCATTATAGACAATAACAACCACTTAACCATAGACGATGTGGACAGGACATTCTACATCAAAATGGCGAAGAAGAGAGTTAATGACTTTCTCGGCATTAAACCTCCGAAAAAGAACACTCGTAAGATAAACGCTCTTGCGAAAAAGGCACTTAAAATCTTAGAGGAGGTGAGTTGATGAAAGATTGGACAGGAAATAGCCGTTCCGCTCATGCCACCCTCGGTGCAAGAAACTACGCATTGGAAGAACGAGAAACAAATGACTATTATGCGACAGAACCAAAAGCCCTTGAACTTCTTTTGAAGGAAGAAGAGTTCTCCGAGAACATTTGGGAATGTGCTTGCGGAGAGGGACACTTATCGAAGGTGTTAAAAAATCACGGGCACAAGGTTTTTTTCGACAGACCTGATAGACCGAGGCTATGGTTTAGGCGGTATAGACTTCCTGCAATGGGACAGTTCGTATGACGGGGATATAATCACAAACCCTCCATACAAATACGCCTTAGAGTTCGTTGAAAAGGCTCTCGAAGTTGTCACAGACGGTCACAAAGTCGCAATGTTCCTTAAACTGCAATTTCTCGAAAGTAAAACAAGAAGAGCATTCTTTGAGAAAGCCCCTCCCCGAAAGGTCTATGTATCTTCAAGCCGATTGCGCTGTGCTATGAACGGAGACTTCGACAAATACTCAAAGTCAACCGCAGTTACATACGCTTGGTTTATATGGGAAAAGGGCAATACAGAAGCCCCTATTATCAAATGGTTTAATTAAATTGTAAAGGAGATATTCATTATGCCTACAAAGAAACCCGCAACAAACGAACAGACCGCCATTGACACAACTGGAATGAATGTGTGGTCAAAGCTTCTCGCCGTGCGTAACGAATTTTACGCCGCAGGAGCAAAGAAAACAGGAAGAAATCTACATGCCGAATTTATGTATTTCGAGCTGAGTGACATTGTTCCTATTGCCGCCCCGATTTTCGCAAAATACAATCTGCTCCTTATGCCTACTTTTGAAAACGGCAACGCCGAAGCAGTTGTAATCAATATTGAAAAGCCGGACGAGCGTATCAATTTCTCAATCCCGTTGCAGTTTATTGCAGAACCGGCAAAATTCCGTATGAACGAGGTACAGGGTGTTGGAGCGGCAGTAACTTACTATCGCCGTTATCTGTATATGATCGTCCTCGACCTCGTAGAAGCCGACAGTTTTGACGGCGAAAGTAGCACCATAGAAGCAGAAGATACACCCGCACCTAAAAAGAAACCCGCTACAACTGAGCAGCGACAGGAAATCAAAAAGACTCTTACGAACTCTGACGGCGAAGCGGATGACTTGCAAAAATCGGCATTGAAAGCGGCATTGAAAAAACTGAAAGAAATCGACCCCTCAAAAGAAGAGTTCATTCAGAAAATCGCTATTAAGACTGAGAAATTCACCTCGATTAAAAAAGCCGCCTGTGAGCAGTTGATTCTTACAGTAAATGAAATGATCGAGAACTACGGTGTTGAGAAGGAATAATTATGGAATGGCTTGATACAAAACAATTAAAAATCGTACCCCCAAAAAAGCCGAAGAAGATTACAGGTACTCGCTTTGCTGCTATTATGGGCAAGAACACATGGAACACTCCGTTCAAGACTTGGTGCGAAATCACCCGTACCTACGAAGAGCCTTTTGAAGACACGGTATACACCATTGCAGGTAAGGTTATTGAGCCGAAACAGGCAGAGTATATGCGCCGTGCATATTTTATGACGGGGTTAAAAACTCCGACCGATATTTTTGGCGAGAACTACTTTAAACGCACCTTCGGTGACTTCTTCAAGAACGAGCCTATCTTTGGCGGTATGTGGGACTATCTGCTCTATGATGAAAGCGGGAAGCCTACTACCGTGCTTGAAATGAAAACAACCAAACGCTCAGAGGATTGGGAGAACGATATTCCCGAATACTACGCTTTACAGGCCGCGCTTTACGCCTATCTGCTTGGCGTTGACTCTGTAATGATGGTCGCATCGTTTCTTGAAGATAAGGACTATAAAGCCCCCGAAACCTTTGTACCGTCCTCGAAGAACACTATCGTAATCCCGTTCAAGGTCAGCGAGAGATACCCCGACTTTGACAAGCTCATTAAAAAAGCCGAAAAGTGGTGGAAGTCTTGCGTTGAGGGCGGTGTTTCCCCCACCTTTGACGAGAAGAAGGATGCAGACATCCTAAAAGTCCTCCGCACCAACACCCTTTACCCGGAAACAAACATAGAGAGTGTAATGGAAGAAGCAGAAGCCTTGCAAGAGGAAATTGAACGGGTATCTGCCACGGTTGCCGACAAAGAAAAGCGGCTCAAAACGCTCAAAGACATTATCAAAGAACAGGTTATGAAGTCGTTTCGAGACGGCGATAAGAGCGTGGCTTTGAAAAGCAAGCGTTATGTATGGGCAATTTCTCGTACTGAGAGAAAGGACATCGACAAAGATGCCCTGAAAGCGGACGGACTGCTCGATAAGTATAGCACGAAGTCCGTAGTAACTTATAGGCTTACAAATAAGCCCGTTGAGGAGGAATGACAATGTATATCAATCCATTTGCGGCGGGAGTTCTCGCCACGCTCTTCACAGAGGTCATAATCATCTTTGGAGTGGCAATTTATTACACAATCAAAAAGAATAACGGAGGTAAAAGATAATGGGAAAAATCGCATTGAGTGAGGGATATACAGTCATCCCCGAAGGAACTCATATCTTCAAGATCGTAGAGGTCAACTACAAAGAAGCATACGGGAAACTCGAAATCAAAATGAAAACGGCAAAGGGACAAGTTCATACCGAACGCTTCTCCCTCATCAAGCAAGACGGCTCTTCCAACGAGGGAGCATTGAACGCCTTTTCGTATTTCGCAAGAACGGCTCTGAATGATTATACCGCACAGGACATTGACCCTGAAGAACTTGTAGGATATTTCATTGAGTGTGATGTCGAACACGACATTCAGCCCTCAAACAAAAATCCGAATAAGACGGTTACATTCGTCCGCCTTGCCGACAAACGCCCCGCAGAGGGATATGATGAGGAGGAAGTTATCACGCCCCCCGCTCCTGCGAAGAAAGCAGCATCGACCCCTTCTGCAAAGAAAACAGAAGTAAAGTCTAAGGAAATTGACCTTGATGCATTGCTCGGATAAGTAATCGATAAGCGAGTGGCGGTCACCGTGCCGCCCTCGCTTTACCCGCTATGAAGGAGAACAAAAATGAGAACTTACGAAGAACGAATCAAACTTTTTTCATCGTTTTTAGAACCCAATTTGTTAAAGGTAGATTTTATTACGCTATATCAATGGTGTATCGAAAACGAATTTTTCTTACAGACTGCTTCAACAAAGTATCACGGCAATTACCCCGGAGGCCTGTTCGACCATTCCTACAATGTCGCTAAAGCTCTTGTAAGATTAACCGAAGCCAATAATTTGCAATGGGAACGCCCCGAAAGTCCGTATATTATAGGAATGTTTCACGATATTTGTAAGACTGATAACTATATGCGAGATGCCCACGGAAAATATGAATACAATACTGAAACTCTGCTCAAAGGTCACGGAGATAAATCGGTTATGATCCTTGCTTCCCTTACCTCTCTCACGGAAGAAGAAGTTATGTGTATTCGTTATCATATGGGAGCATTCACGGATAAAGAGGAATGGAACAACTACACACGAGCAATTCACAAATACCCTAATGTCCTCTGGACACACCACGCCGATATGATTGCAGCGCACATTATCGAAAGGTAGAAAGGAACGGCTATGCGATACGATACTATCCCTACTGAATTAACAGAACTTCCTCAATGGGTTTGTGCTTGGAAAAATTCAAAAATACCGATGCAAGCCAAAGTCAAAAAGGGCGCATCTTCCGTTAGCCCTGATACTTGGTCTACCTATGAAGAAGCAAAAGCCGCCGTAGAGCGAGGTGCGTATGATTATCTCGGTTTTGTCTTTAATAATAACGGTATTATTGGAATTGATGTGGATTGCGGTTATGACGAGGACGGTTTTCTCTCAGAGGTCAGTATTGACATTATGAGGGCTTGCCGCTCCTATACGGAGCAGTCCCGAAGCGGTAGAGGTATTCATATATACCTCAAAGGAGAACTGCCATTCAAGGGGAAAAACAATCGTGCGGGAGTAGAGATTTATCGCAGTAGCCGCTTCTTCATCGTTACGGGTGAAAAACTGATTTACGACCACATAATCGAGAATCAAGAAGCGATTGATTATGTTGTAAAGAAGTATTTCCCCGAAGCAGAAAAAGAAAACACAGGTACCGGCTTAACAAATCGCATTTACTCTCCGTGCTACTCCAAGCCGGAGAAAGGTAAAATCTCTATTCAACCCACATACCCGCCCATACCGCAGGGTATGAGAAACCTTAGTTTAACCTCTCTCGCAGGGCAGTTACACAATCAGGGTTACAAAAAGCAGGAGATTTATAAAGAACTCCTCAAAGCCAATCAAGCGGCTTGCAAGCCCCCGTTGCTTGTCGGAGAAATACAAACAATAGTGAACTCGGTCACAAAGTATAGGAGGTAACATGGCAATGGGAGTGACGGAAATGAACATTCTCTATATAATAATTGCTTTCTTTACGGGCATTTCAGTAGGCTCGATAATTGCGCTTATAATTTACAATCGAACAAAATAATGGAGGAAGTGAAATAATGAAAAACCTTAAAAACTGGACTGAGGTAACGAGAGGACTTTACCGTTATGTGATTGCTGCCAAAGTCTGTTATGAGCTTCATATTCTGCATTGGGACTTTGAGACAGACATTCTCACAGCAAAAGCGTCTGTGTATCTTGTGGGAAATTGGACACATTCAAATGGCAATTCTTTCTTTGAGCGTGAACCCATCTTAACAGAACAACCCGTCTTTGAATGTCTTGAAGCCGCTGAAAAAGACAATGCTGAGAACAATCAGTAAGGAGGTATGACAATGTTCATTTGGCTTACAAATCCGACTACCGGACAGGTACTTGTAAATCTCAACCTTGTCACTGCTATCACCAGCACACCGGGCAAGCCGAGTGCACTGGGTAAGAACGCTGTCTATTTTACTGGCGGCGAGGTTGATTATATCGTGGTTACGGAGTCTCTTGAGGACATCTACGGGCGGATTCAGTCCGCTTTGAAGAAAAAGTGAAAGAATGAACTTTGAGGGAGAAAACAAATGAAGAAACGTGAAACCATTTATATATGTGACCATTGTGGCGTTATAGCTCGTGAAGAAACGGAGTTTGAATTTGGATTTTGTTTTAAAACTTTACCAGAAGATTGGACTCAATTAGGCAGAGAGCATCTATGTCCAAAATGTTCGGAAATATATCGTAGATTTAAAGAAGAGGTCTATGACGAACAACAAAAAGTCAAATAATCTAAGTCGGATAAGTATTTATCAAAAAAAAAGGAGTGATGATATGAGCACTGAAGTCGGATGCGAGGACAAAGAGTTATTTCAGTTGAGCAACGGACGGTATATTATGTCAGAAGAACTCTCTGATAAGATGTTTTATATCAAACGCATTCAGCCGGAGTCCTATCAACCCGATAACACGGGTTACTCTTGGGACGAAAGCGGTATGGCAGAACTCTTCTCAGAGTGCTATAAGAATGATACCCGTTACTGCCCGGAAGCTAAGTCGTGGTACACATATGATAGTGGTGTATGGAAAAAAGATGTTGGCTCTCTGCTCGTGGCTGAGAAGATTAAGGAGTTCAGCCGCCTAATGGTACTTTACTGCGGAGAAATTACGGACGAGGACAAGCGGAAGTCTTATTTTACTTTTATCAATAAAATGGGAGACCGACGTTTCCGTGACAGGCTTATGAAAGATGCTGCAAGCGTATACCCCGTAAAAGCAGCAGAATTTGATGCAAACCCTAATCTTATCAACTGTCTTAACGGTACTTATGACCTTGAAAATATGTGCTTCCGTGAACACGATTGGCGGGACTTTCTTACTATGCAAACAAACTTTGAATATACAATGCAAGAAGATGTACGGTGTGACCGTTGGGAGCATTTTATTGACGAGGTAACGAGCAACGACAAAGAGAAAGCCGACTACCTACAAAGAGCGTTAGGTTATTCAATGCTCGGTACTTCCAAAGAAGAGTGTATGTTTATCCTACATGGTAAGACCACTCGTAACGGAAAATCAACTTTGCTCGGCACAGTTCATCATTTGCTCGGTGATTATGCCGCCGTCAGTCCAGTATCCATTATTTGTAAAAGCGACCGTGCTAAAAACGCCGAAGCTGCTTCTCCCACGATTGCCGGACTAAAAGGCAAACGCTTTGTTACAATGGCCGAGAGCAACCAGTACGGCAGATTGGACGAGGAAACTATAAAGCAGCTAACGGGTGGCGAGGAAATATCAGCTCGTAACCTGTATGAATCACAAATAACATTTCTTCCGCAATTTACAATGTGGCTTTCCTGTAATGACCTCCCATCTGTGCAGGATAAGTCCCTGTTTGCTTCTGATCGTGTCAGAGTAATTGAGTTCAATCGGCATTTTTCAGAGGAAGAAAGAGACGAAAACCTGAAAGAAACTTTCCGTACGCCCGAAGCAATGATAGGCATTTTTACTTGGTTGCTCATCGGCTACTTTCGCTATAAGCGTTTTGGGTTGAAAATGTGTGAAAGTATGAAAAGAGTAATTAAACAGTATGAGAAAGATAACGACCTTGTATTGCAATTCCTTGAAGAAAAATGCACAAAAGTTGAGGACGGCGGCACAAAAGCAAAGGCTCTTTATGACGCTTATAAGATATGGTGCAGGAGTAACGGTTACTTTATAATGAGTGCGAAAAAGTTTAATGCAAACTTGGAAACTCATCCCGAATGGCATAATGGTAAGAGAATGTCACACGGATACGCTGTTTTTGACGGTGTATCTCTCAATATGGGTAGTTGAGGTAGTCCATTTTAGGGTTTTGCTATAAAGTCCTCTATATACGCGTGTATATAAAGGGGTTTATGGAAAATAGCGAAAATAAACTACCTTAACTACCCGACAAACGAAATGAGTATATGTATTGTCTTACTATGTCTATAACTTTTTATAGTACGCGTGTATATATATAGAGAAGTTATAAAACCTGTAAGACAATACGTTTACAGAAACGAAAGGAGTATTCTTATGAATAACAAAGAATTAACGGAAGTGGGTAAACAGGTCACAAAGCGGAAACGTCCCGACTTGTCGGAAAAACATAGCGTTCATACTGAGCCGGGAGATAATCGGAAATACATTCAGCATTCGCTTCGATTGTATAATCTTCCGAAGTGTAATCTCAAAAGTGTTGAGGATGTAACACAAAGGATAACAGATTATTTTACAATCTGCGCAGAGGACGATATGAAACCCTCCGTTGCAGGATTGGCTCTTGCTATGGACATCACAAAAGAATATCTGTGGGAAATCAGGGTAGGGCGAAAAGGTAAAAATCCCGACATAGCCGATACGATTAAAAAAGCAATGCAATTACTTGATCTTCAAATGGTCGATTATATGCAGAACGGCAAGATTAACCCCGTATCCGGTATCTTCCTGATGAAGAACAATTTCGGCTATGCCGATAAACAGGAAGTTGTACTCACTCCCAATAATCCGCTCGGCGACGCAAAGGACACAAAGGAGCTTGAAGAGCAATATATAGACAGCGTGGTTGAAAACTGAAAAATTTGACCGAAGCAAAAATTTGACCGAAGCAAAAATTTGACCGCTACCTTTTTAGGTGGCGGTTTTCCTTTTTTTGTATTCGTTCTTCTACCCTCTTGTTATTTATGGGTTGTTAGTGTCTTGTTTATAATGTCCTCTTGTCCTCCCTGTGGCTCTCTAACGCGCTTTTACGCCCTATATAATGAAACTACATTACCGACAAATAAAAATTGATTGTAGAGCGTTACAGAGGACGCTAACAAAAAAAGCAGCAAAAAAAGAACCCCGGGAACGTGCCCCGGGGTTCTTTTCTGTTGTCTTGTTGTTTAGTCGGGGAATTTTCCGGCTTTTTTTATTTCGTCTGATGTTATTTTCACGCCCTCGCGCCCGACTACGTCATTTTTGCAAGCCTCGACGGCCTCGGCAAAGGTTGAAAATTCAAAAACACCGCCCGCGCCTAACGATAAGCAATTTTTATATGCTTTAGCGCAAATAAATTTTCCATCAGCGTTAATAAAAACTGCGTAATTTTCATTAACTTTAATTGCGAAAAATTCAAATGGTTCGTCATTATAAATAAAGTGTTCATTAATTGCTATGTTGTCAAAATCAATATTTTTAGTTCCATCTTTTTTGAGTGTTTTCATTGCTCGTTGCTCCTTTTCTTTATTTCGTGTATCCCGAGTATATCATATCGAATTTGCGGGATCAAGCCTTACAGCTTTAACCCCGCTGCGCTCGCTACAACGGCGAACGGTAAAATTAAAAATAATATTAAAATCATTGGCGCGCCCTCCTTTTATTGTGTTATTTCATTTACTTTGAATATTTTAGAATCGCGCAACATAGAAACAAATATATAAAAATGACGATTAGTCCGCGGATTGTATGCGAGATAACCCGTATCATTTTTATATACTCGGATTATATCGCCGGGGCGCGTTTCCGATGTTTCGATGAGCATTTCGCCCATTATCCGTGAAAATAGGCGCGGTATTCGGTTATTCATAATATATTGTCTCCTTTTTCAAAATATAAAAAATAGGTTTGAATTTCGGGCGGTGATTGCGTAATATTCGCCCGTTTCGGTGTTCTGGATGAGGCCGCCGTTAATGCCGTATATGCCGGAGCTGTATCCGATCTTTTCGCAATGTTTCCATTGTTCTTTAAGTTCGGCAGCGGGTGCATTCGTCAAATCGTGCGCCATACCGCAGCGGACAAGATTTTTTAATTCTTTTAGCGTGTACTTTCTCATAATTGCGCCGCCCCTTTCTTTAACTCTATATATATAAGCTTTGTAAGCGTTTTTTCGGCTTGTTCTTCGGTGTATCGTGCTTTTTCTTCGTCTGTTTCCTCAAGGATTGCGCCGAGGTCATCAACTGCGGAGCGGTTATAGTAATAGCAAGTATCAAGGACTCCGCAAAGCCCCGCGCACCAGTCTATAAACGCCGCAGATTCGTTATTTCGATAATATTGGAAATCCTCGGGGGTGCTGTATTTTTCGCTTTTAAATGTGGCTAAAATAAAGCGGGCTATTTCGGGGAAGTCCTCCGGCGGGTTGTCCGTGTAGTTCTCCGGCGTAAAGCCGTTCATAATGTAAGCCCGGATATTTTCGGCGGCTTTTTTACTGTTTGTTTTTAGCATTGTATGTCCTCCTTGTAATTGTGCCGGGTATGTGCTACTATAGAGGAGCAGCCGCCCGGCGTGGGTGTGTTGTGTGTGGGTGTTCCGCTTTTGCTTTGGCTGGCTATGCGGTGCGCCCTTTTCTTATTCAGTTATTACTGAGTATGTTTATATTATATCAGTTATTACTGAATTGTCAAGAGGTTTTACAAAAATAATTCTGTTATTTCTGATTTATTTTTTGTGTTTATTTTCTCTTGAGTTTTTGCACGTTCCTAATACAGCATATAGGCCACGTTAGGCGCATTTAGTGCCCGTGGGGGATTATAGAGGGCGGAGCGGGCGTGGGTGAGTGGTTTTTCCACCGAGAGAAAATAAAAAGGCAAAAATATTTCAGATATATCTTGACAAGCAGAAATATCTGTGTTATGCTACCCATAAAGGAGGTTGCTTATGAAAACAGTTGAAGCAGTCCGTGAAATTATGAAAGAACAAAACATTGGAGTAAACAAAATGGCAGACCGATTAAATCGCAAGCCAAACGTTATTAGCGAACGCTTAGGGCAAAGCAATATCAGTATTGTTAAGCTTTCTGAAATGTTACGAGTTCTTGACTACAAGATAATGCTCGTCCCGAGGGAAACTTCAACGCCGAAGGGCGGTTACGAAGTTGAATAAGGGTAGTTTAGGTAGTTTATTTCAGACTTTTCATATAACTTCTCTTATATATGCGCATATATAACAAGAGTCTTGGAAAAAAGCCGATATTGACTACCTCAACTACCCAATATTATCAAGGAGGATATAAAATGAACGAATTGCAACTTGCGTTTAAATATGAGACCGCACCCGTAAGAACAATCACGGACGGGGTTACAATTTGGTTTGCTCTAATTGATGTGTGCAAAATCTTTGATTTATCAAATCCGAGAATGGTTGCAAAAAGCCTTGACGATGACGAGGTGCGTAAATTCAACTTACGCAGGTTGGAGGGCGATACTTGGTTTATAACCGAATCCGGGTTATATACAGTTATCATTCGTTCTCGTTCTAATAAGGCAAAACCGTTTCGCCGTTGGGTAACTCACGAAGTGTTACCTTCTATTCGCAAGCAAGGTTATTATTCTCTTATCTCGGACGATGAACTTGTCAATGTGATTATCGAAAAGCAGAGACGTAATAAGGATTTCTTGGGTAAGATAGATAAGACTGCAATTAAATCATTGCTTTTAAAAGAAGCAAGAGAGAGCCGAGATGAAGATACAAGATTATTGTTCTTGCAACAGAGCGAACTTTCTTGTAGGGAATTTTGGACAAAACTTAAATCTATTTGGAAAGACGATATGCCGAGATTTCATAGATACTTAGACAAATATCAAAAGTGGTATAACAAAATCGGTTATCGTGTTGTTCCCAACAAGAGGTGAATAGATTGATTTACGGTTATGCACGAGTTAGTTCAATAGGTCAAGCGAGAGACGGCAATAGTCTTGAAGCTCAACACAAAGCCTTAGCTGACCGAGGGTGCTCGGAAATTTATTCAGAAGCATACACAGGAATAACGACCGACCGTCCTGAGCTTGCAAAAATAATCAGCAAAATACAAAAAGGCGATACGCTAATGGTTACCAAATTGGATAGATTCTCTCGCAGTGCTACTGAAGGAGTTGCTTTAATTAAGCAGTTACACGAAAAGGGTATAATAATCGAAATTCTGAATATGGGGCGTGCTGATGATACACCTATGGGCAGACTAATGGTAACAATGCTTCTTGCTTTTGCTGAATTTGAACACGATCAAATTATTGAACGACTTGCGACCGGCAAGGCGGTAGCAAAGGCTCACGGTAAAAGAACGGACGGAAGAAAAGTCATTGAAGTACCCAATTTTGAAATGTATCTGCAAAAACAAAAAGAGGGTCATATTTCTGTAATAGATGCGTGTAATGCACTTGGCATAAGTAAAAGCACTTGGTATAATAGGGTTAAAGGAGTTCACGAACCCATTCTCACAAAGGAGGTATAGCAATGAGTAGACCTGTTTATTTTATTTTTGATGGTTGGTATTATAAAATAATAGGTACTATTTTGGCGTTTGTCGGCGTGTTTGTCGTTATACCGATACTTACTATTCCACAGGAAAAGTCGGTTAAAGAACATAGGCAGACGATTGAGTCTCGCATCGAGCAGGGTGATATAGATTATACTTTCGGCGATATATCGGAGATTACGTCATATTCCACCTCATATTCTCAAGGCGAGAAGTATAAAGGAAAAATCATTAGCTTTACTTGCCTTGTCGGGTACAGTAGCGATGACTTGGAAGGTCCTTATTCCGGTTTAGTGGTAAAGAGTGAGATAACAGGAAAATATTTGGCGGAATGTATGTTAAGTGCTCCTAATGTAAAAGATAATTTAAAGGCCGCTGAATTAGACAAATTGTTTAGCGAGGGCGACAAAATCACCGTAATTGGCGAAGTTGATAGCGGTGGGTACGGAAATCTTCAATTGTTCAATTGTAAGTTCATTAAATGTAGCTAATTGAATAAGGCGTATACAAACGGGTGTGCGTAAACAGTCAACAGGGACTATCTCATTTGAGGTAGTCCCTTTATTTTTTGGAGGTAATAATGCAAAAAGTAAGTATTTTAGGAACAACGTACAGCATACATACGGGTGTCTCGTATCAAGAAGATGCCGCTCTTAAAGGTTTATTCGGATATTGTTCTCATATAAAGCGAAAAATCGTGGTGGGCGATTTGCTTACTTGTGACGGTTGGTCAAATGAACGAGAAGAAGACCTAAAAGCGCAAGAGCGGCTAACACTTCGTCACGAAATTATACACGCTTTTCTTAACGAGAGTGGATTAACTTCAAGCAGTAATGGGGTTGACTGCTGGGCAAAAAATGAAGAAATGGTTGACTGGATTGCTATTCAATATCCGAAGATTAAAAAGGTATTTCAGCAGTTAGGATGTGATGAATAATTATGAATAAGTTACTGATTGCAAAAATTTTTCAGAAAATAAAAAAGGCACCTACGGACATCACCGCCTATGAGGATTTGTTCTCACTTTGCCGAAATATTGAACAGGAGGATTTTGCACTTGCACATTCAACCAACGAGGCATTGAGGAAGAGAATCTCGATAGCAATAAAGTACAGAAAAAATGTTGAGGGTTTCTTTGAACTGTACAAAAAGACATTGCTCTTTGATGCACCACACTTTTTTGACTCTTATCTTCTCTATCTTGAAATAAATCGCAAGCCGGAGGAACGGTTCTATCAGCCACGGCGTAGAGTTCTCAAACGGGTAGTCGATGCTTTGCAGAAACTTGCCAATGACGAGTTGGACGAATTATTTATATCTATGCCCCCTCGTGTTGGCAAGACAACCATTTTGATGTTCTTCGTTACTTGGCTTATCGGCAGAAATAGCGAAGCGTCTAACCTATATTCGGCTTATTCCGATACCATTACCAAAGCATTTTACAATGGTGTTTTGGAAATCATAAACGACCCTGTAACCTATCTGTGGCACGATGTTTTTCCAGATGCTAAGGTCGTTCAGACCAATTCGCAGGACGAGACAATTAACATTGACCGAAGAAAACGGTACCCCTCGCTGACTTGCCGTTCTCTATACGGAACTTTGAACGGTGCGTGTGACTGCAACGGGTTTGAAATTTCCGATGACCTTATCGGCGGTATTGAGGAAGCACTTAATAAAGACCGCCTTATTTCTGCGTGGAGCAAGGTGGATAATAACCTGTTGCCCCGTGCAAAAGAAAAAGCCAAAATTCTTTGGTGCGGTACACGGTGGTCTATGGTTGACCCCGCCGGTCTGCGAATGGAACTCTTAGAAAATGACGAACGGTTTAAGAATCGTCGTTATGAGATAATCAACCTCTCGGCTCTTGATGAGGATGATGAGAGTCAGTTCGACTATGATTATTCCGTAGGTTTCTCTACTGAGTATTATCGTATGCGTCGTGCTTCATTCGAGCGTAATAACGATATGGCGTCGTGGCAGGCTCAGTATATGGGAGAGCCTATAGAGCGAGACGGCGCGTTATTTTCACCGGGAGAATTTCGTTACTATAACGGTGTTTTACCTGACGAAGAACCTGACAGGGTGTTTATGGCCGTAGACCCTGCTTTCGGTGGCGGTGACTTCGTAGCTTCTCCCGTGTGCTTTCAATATGGGGACAACATTTATGTACACGATGTTGTCTATGATAGCGGAGATAAGAGAATAACACAGCCATTGCTGGCACAGGCTGTTATCAAATACAACGTAGCGGCGATGCAGATTGAAGCGAACAAATCTACCGAGGCTTATAAGGACGGTGTGCAAGATGAGCTCAAAAAGCAAGACCGCAGAATAAACCTTACGACTAAAGCCGCTCCGTCCGATAAGGCTAAGTATCAACGTATATTTGATAAAGCTCCCGATATACGTGAGAATATGATTTTTAGAGAGTCCGGCAAACGCAGTAAGGCGTACAGTTTGTTTATGCAGAACGTTTTCTCTTACAAAATGTTCGCAAAAAACAAGAACGACGACGCGCCTGACAGTCTTGCTATGGCTATGGATATGGTACGAGGTTCTACGATGCGCACACAAGTGTTTAAGCGCCTGTTTTAGCCTTGGCGTAATATTTTGTAATATTTCCTGAAATTTTAAAAATTTAATGTATAATTTACACAAAGAGGTATAAGGTGGTGCACGAAACGGATACTTTACTTGGTCGAAAAGTCATATATACAGACGAAGACGAAATAACGCAAGATAATGTTTTGGAGGTTCTGAATGACGCTATGCTCATTCATTCTGTAAACCGCTCCGAAATAGACTATCTGTATAAGTATTATCGTGGCGACCAGCCTATTCTCAAGAGGCAGAAAGATGTTCGTCCGGAGATATGTAACCGCATAGTAGAAAACAGAGCAAATGAGATTGTGTCTTTTAAAGTGGGTTATCTTATGGGAGAACCCGTTCAGTATGTAGGCCGTGGACGAGTAAACGCCGATGAGCTTAACACTCTGAATGACTTTGTTTTTGCAGAAGACAAGGCGGCTAAGGATAAAGAGCTCGCGGACTGGTTTACAATATGCGGGACATCTTACCGTATGATTTTGCCTGACCCCAAAGACGAAGCGGACGAATCACCCTTTGAAATTTATACGCTCGACCCACGCAATGCTTTTGTTGTATATCACAGCGGTTTAGGTAACAAGCCGATGATGGGTGTTAAGTATGTTATCAAGAAAAACGGAAGCATTGTATTTTCGATTTATACCAAAAATCAGTATTTCGAGGTATCACAGCCCGGAGTATTCAGTCAGAACAGCAGTAATAATTATAAAACGATAACGAGGGCGGAGAATCACACTCTCGGTGATATTCCGATTATAGAATACCCTGCTAATTCTTTTAGACTCGGCGCTTTTGAAATTGTACTTCCCCTACTGGACGCAATGAATGTTATAGCTTCAAACCGTATTGACGGTGTTGAACAGTTTATACAGGCGTTACTGGTGTTAAAAGGTATTGACCTTGAGGCTCCTGAGTTTAAAGAGCTGCGCGAGAACGGCGGGCTCGCCTGCCCTCCTGATGGTGACGCTTATTATCTTACACAAGAGCTTAACCAAACGCAGACACAGACTCTTGTAGATTATATGTACCAAACCGTACTTACAATATGTGGTATGCCTAATCGCAACGGTGGCAGCTCAACAAGCGATACCGGCTCAGCGGTTATAATGCGCGACGGTTGGCAAGCTGCCGAAGCAAGAGCTAAAGATACAGAGCTGATGTTCACGATGTCCGAAAAGCGGTTCTTGCGCCTCGCTATTCGTATATCAAACACCACTCGTGATATGAATTTGAAATTGTATTCCATTCAAATACGGTTTACAAGGCGTAATTATGAGAACATACAGGAGAAGTCGCAGGTATTAACTACTATGCTTGCCAATGATAAGATTCATCCGAAATTGGCTTTTGAGCATAGCGGTATGTTTATCGACCCCGACCTTGCATACACGATAAGTGCTGAGTATGCCGAGGCAAACAAAGCCAAACAATTACAAGAGCTTGAAAAAGCTGCGGAGTATGAAACGGCAAAGGCTAAGTCTGCTGCTGTTACTGAGCAGAGCAATCAATCGCCCGACGATACATCAGCCACTTAACGCGAGGTATGAAGTATGTACGAACTGACCGATATAGTTATCGAAAACATTCGGAAAGAGTTGATACGCGATTTCTCAAAGCTTAAAAGCTTGCTCTCTTATGATGAGTTAAATGTGATGTCTGCTACTAAAGACGTTTATTCTAAGATAGACCTTTATGTAAGACAGATGTTTTTACAACTAATGCAAGCGGTGTACAAAAAGGTAACCAAAAGAACCTGTCCGTATAACTACGCGTGGATTGAGAGCTTTCTTCTTGAATATGACGAAGTAAGTAAATATGTTTATGCTAATGAATTTGAGAGAAAAAGAGACCGATTAGCTGAGGCTCTGATAGCCAGCCCTAAAAAGAATGAGGAAATAGACGCTGCTTTACGTTATTTGTCTTTTATGCTGACGGCGTATGCTGTTAGAGTTACGGATCAGGTGGTTTTGATGGCTTATCGAGATATGGGTATAGACGCAGTCAGATGGAAAGCTGAAAAGGACAATAAGACTTGTACCATTTGTAAACATCGCAATGGGCATATTTATGATATTGAGCAAATACCCCCTAAACCGCATTTAAATTGTCGTTGTGAGTACGAGGAGGTTTGATATGAAGTTACCCCCGGAAGCTACTGAAGAAATCGAAAAAATATTAAAAAAAGGTAATACGGTAGAGTTAAAAAAAGAAAAAGGTTACATTGTCATCGTGGAGATACAACGTAAAGCCAAACACAAGTCAATATTATAGATACGCATAAACGGTTGCGTAGGAACAGTCAACAGGGACTATGAGAATATCTCATAGTCCTTTTTTTTATTTCAAGAGGGAACTTGTAAAAACGCAATTGGGAGAAAACCCAACTCAAAAACGGATTTTAAAAATGCAGTGAAGCATTACAAAAACGCAGGAGGATTAAAATGCCAAAAATCGAAACAGGAAACATTGAAGGCTACGAGAGTATGACTGTGGAACAAAAGTTGTCAGCCTTGGAAAACTATGAGCTTCCTGATAGCAATTCAGAGCTTGAGAGGTACAAGAATGCTGTCAGCAAAGCCAATTCAGAAGCTGCAAGCTGGAAGAAAAAGTATCAGACTCAGCTCTCAGACGACGAACGAAGCAAACAGGAACGAGAGGACGAATTAACAACGTTGCGCTCGAAAGTGGAGGAAATGGAGAAAGAAAAGCTTGTGACAGGGCATACCGCCCGCTTCCTCGCTTTAGGGTATGAAGAAGCGTTAGCTAAGGAGACCGCTCAGGCTCTCGCCAACGGTGAGACTGACAAGGTTTTTGCAAATCAAAAAAAGTTCCTTGAAACGCACGATAAAGCATATAAAGCTTCGCTAATGAAAGAAACCCCTACACCCCCTCCCGGACAGAGCGGAGAACAGAAAAAGGATTACACCGCAATGATTGTAGATGCTCAGTCTCGCGGGGATTTTGGGGCGGCTGCTTATTATATGCGTCTCCGGGAACAAGAAAAAACTAATTAAAGGAGAACGTTAAAAATGGCAGACACTATTGCTACAAGTTTCGGGGTGTTGAATTACTCCGGAATGTTATTCAACAAAGGTAATACAAGAACACCTTTGTCATCGCTTATCGGCGGAAAGATGAAAACTACCAACAGCACCGAGTTTGTTGTAGGCCAGAACTACGAAACTGCGGGCGGCACACAGCCGGAAATAAGCGAAACCGCGTCGCTTACTGCTCCCGATGCAAGCGTCGTAACACGTACACAGATGACTAACGTCACACAGATTTTTCAGGAGACTGTGGGTATATCTTACGCTAAGCAGTCCAATATGGGAACTCTTGCAGGTGCTAATATCGCTAATCAGGTTGCAAACCCCATTAACGAGCTTGATTTTCAGGTGGCTGCAAAGATGCAGAAAATAGCACGTGACCTTGAGTATACATTCGTCAACGGTGAATACAGCAAGGCCACATCCGACGCGACATTTAATAAGACAAGAGGTCTCGTTACCGCTATAACCACTAACGTTAAGGCAATGGCCAAAAAGCCACTCGGTCTGTGGGATGTTGCCGATATGGTTAAGAAAGTATACGAGAGTAATGCTCCTACTACCGGACTTTGTCTCTGGTGTGACGCTGTAACGATGTTCCAGATTAACGCTGACGCGGTACAGAACGGACTTACTGTCGTTCCTGCGGCGCGTGAAGTTAACGGTATATCTCTTTCAAGTGTTGTAACACCCATCGGCGTTGTGTATCTCTACCTCGGCGAGTGCTTACCGACAGGTACTGCTCTTCTTCTTGACCTTGATGTAATAGCACCTGTCGGACAACCTGTTCCGGATAAGGGCAATTTCTTCCTTGAACCTCTCTCAAAGGTTGGTGCAGGTGAGAAATATCAGATATTCGGTCAGATGGGTCTTGACTACGGTCCGGAGTGGTATCACGGAAAATTTACGGGTATTTCTACCACTTTTGAGGCACCGAAATACAGCCGTAGCGTTTATGTTGCAGGTGGTTCTATCAACACCACTACTGCCGCTGTTGGCGGTTAATAATCAAAGGAGGCAGACAAATGACCGAAGAACAGAAACTCTCGCTGTTAAAAGCAACGATAGATACAGACGAAGAGGATGTGTCTGACGAGACTTTGTCTGCCTATTTGTTTTTAGCCGGGCGCAAAATTATGGAGAAACGCTATCCGTTTCACACCGATAAAACAGAAGTGCCCGAGAAATATCAGGCATTACAAGTGGAAATAGCGTGTTATCTCATTAACAAACGCGGTGCAGAGGGCGAGACAACTCATAACGAAAACGGTATTTCCCGATCATATGAAAGTGCGAGCGTACCGAACAGTATGTTAGACGGCGTTATTCCTGTCGCAAAGCCTTTTAGTTTCGGCGGTGATGACGTATGAAATCACTCCAAAGAAACAAACGGACATTTTACTATTCCAATTACGCAGGTAAAAAGCCGGTGGTGGACGACAGCGGATATGAGACGGGAGAATATGAAATCATATATACCCCTCCGCTGCGCGCCAAAGCAAACATTTCCGCCGCGCAGGGTGAAACACAGATCGAACAATTTGGCACATCTATAACATATGACCGTGTCATTGTTACAACAAAGCGATTACCTATTGATGAAAATTCCATCTTATGGGTAGATGTTTTACCTGATTTTGAGAATAGAGCACTCAAAACCGAAAGAGGCAAGCTAATAGACAGCGAGAACGGTAAAGTGCTGTTAACAGAAGGGGCAAAAATTCCCGGAAATTACGACTACATCGTTAAAAAAGTAGCCACTTCTTTAAACAGTATGTCTATAGCTATTAGCAAGGTGGACGTGTCGTAATGGTTATTAAGGTAATAGGGGCTGACAGTTTAATGAACAAACTAAAAGCCTACCAAAAATCTCTCGAAGAAAAGCAACATCGCCTTTTAAACGAGCTTTTCAAGATAGGCATTGACGTTGCGAGCGTCAAATTTCAAACAGCACAGTACGACGGTGATAACGATGTGGTTGTTAATCGCCAGCCTGAGTGGGTCGGAGATAACAAGCTGTTTCTGACGGCGACCGGCAAAACCATTACTTTTATAGAGTTTGGTACGGGCGTACATTACGCAGAGCAGCACCCGAAGGCTGCCGAACTCGGCGCTGTCAGAGGAGAATACGGGCAAGGTAAAGGCTCCAGTGATACGTGGGGGTATTATGGCTCTCCCGGCACAAACGGGCGTGAGAGGAAGGACACGGACAAAGGGACGTTAGTTCTTACTCACGGTAACCCCCCTGCTCGTGCGATGTACGACTCCGCTAAAGAAATGCGTAATCGAATTGTAGATAAGGCACGGGAGGTGTTTGGAAAGTGATAGACATCGAAAATGAAGTTTTCACAAATGTTAAAACCGCGTTGACAGAACAGTTTCCGAACATCTCTGTGGAAAGTGTTACAAATTACAGCCCCTCCAAATTTCCGTTTGTGTGTATTGAAGAGACAGACAACTATTCGTATGTTTCTACAAGAGATACGGGCAGTAATGAGAACCACGCTGTTGTAGTGTTTGAAGTTAACGCTTATTCCAATAAAGCGGCGAGAAGAAAAAGTGAGTGCAAAGCTATTATCGCCGCTGTAGATAAAGTAATGCTCGGATTAGGATTCACTCGAAACACGAAAACCCCAATCAATTTAGACGACGCCACCAAATACCGTATTTTTGCACGATATACAGCGGTGGTATCAAAAACCGATACAATTTATAGGAGGTAAAATAAATGGCTATCTCAACGTATAAGGTTTTCCTTATGAAGAAAGGAACTACCGGAGATACATACGAAAAACTTATTGATATTAAAGAGTTCCCCGACCTCGGCGGTGCTCCGGAAATGCTCGAAACAACGACCTGTTCAGACCCTGCACAGACATACATTAAAGGTATTCAGTCGCAGGATGCGCTTGAATTTACCGCTAATTACACTAAAGAGGATTACGACAAACTCTCTAAGTTGAGCGGTGTTGAGACTGACTACTCCGTGTGGTTTGGTGGAACAGAAGCGGCAGGCAAAGCCACCCCCACCGGCTCAGACGGTAAGTACGATTTCAAAGGTGATTTGTCTGTATATATCACCGGTGGCGGTACTAACGAAGTCGTAAGTATGACAGTTTCTATAGCTCCGTCAACCGTAATAAGTCCTAACGCAGCAGGTTGATGTAAGGAGGAGACATAATGGCAAAACAGTTATGTATTAAATATAACGACAAGGAGTATACGTTAGAATATACTCGCAAATCCATTGAGCTGATGGAGAGGAGAGGTTTCAAAATATCTGATATTCAGGATAAACCCGTAACCACTCTTCCGGCATTGTTCGCGGGAGCGTTTCTCGCACACCATAAATTTGTAAAACCCGAAGTCATCAATGAGATATTCACGAAGTTGACAAACAAGGACGAGCTTATCAATAAACTCGCTGAAATGTACAACGAGCCTATCATTGCTATGTTAGGCGATACGGAAGACTCCGAGGGAAACTTGAATTGGGAGCCGAGCTGGTAAGTAGCCCGTCTCCCAATAAGGGGGGCGAGTCTGAAAACGACTCTGCTCCCCTTGTTTCATATACGGAGCAGTTTTATCTTTACTTACCGTTCTATCTGTCAATAGGGATGACCTATGACCAGTACTGGAATGAAGATTGCTGCTTGGTTAAATATTATCGTGAGGCCTTTAAACTACAGAGAGATAGGAACAACGAGCAGTTGTGGCTACAAGGTATGTACATATACGAAGCTTTTTGTGACGTATCGCCCATACTTAATGCTTTTGCAAAAAAAGGTACAAAGCCTCTCCCCTACCCTACACAGCCGTATGCAATAACCAAAGAGGAAGCCGAGCGTAGACGTGTAGAAAAGGAAAAAGCAGAGTACGAAAAGATGAAAGCAAAAACAGCCGCTTTTGCGAGTATGTTTAATGCTTCTTTAAACGCTCAAAGAAGGGAGGTTGAAAACGGTGAATGATAATGTTATTGATACTCTAACTATTAAAGTGGAGGCTGACACAAAAACAGCCACCAACGGTTTAACCGATTTACAGAAGACTCTTTCAAAATTTCAAGGCGTGTCTAAGACTTGCTCAACCTCTACTAACACAATAAGTTCGAGTTTCTCAAATCTTAAAGGTAAGTTGCATAGTACAACAGCGTCTTTTCGCAAAATAGTAAAAGTGTTTGGCGGTTGGTTTAATGAGACTAACGATTATGTTGAAGCACTTAACTTATTTAACGTAGCGTTGGGTGATTGTGCCGGGGCTGCAAAAGAGTACGCTGAGAGTGTATCAGCTATCGCAGGCATTGATATGAAGGAATGGATGACATATCAAGGTGCGTTTTACCAATTAGCCGACGGGTACGGTCTTGCTTCCGATGCTTCCGAAAGAATGAGCAAAAATCTAACGCAGTTAGCGTTCGACTTATCGTCTCTTTGGAATGTCGATGCAGAGACCGCCTTTCAGAAACTCCAGAGCGGTATGTCAGGACAGATTAAGGGGCTTAAAGTATGGGGTATTAATGTATCTGTTGCTCAGTTAAAAGAAACGGCTCTTGCTCACGGTATAGACCTCGCTACGTCAAAGATGACCGAAGCTCAAAAAGCAACGTTAAGATATGTAACGATTATGGAGCAAACGTCAAAAGCTCAAGGAGATATGGCAAGAACCATAGCCACCCCTGCTAACGCACTGAGGATCTTAAACGCTCAGTGGACGCAGGCGAAACGAGCAATGGGACAAGTTGTGAGTTTGGTTGCCGTTGAGGTTATTCCTTGGTTTCAGGCTCTTGTTCAAATTATTAGAGAGGTGGCGGAGGCGTTCGCCGATTTCAAAGGGTACAAAACTCCTACCCCTGATTTAGAGGACATATCAAACACAACGATAGACCCCAAACCTTTTGATAAAGTTTCAGACAGTTTGGGAAAAGCGACCGAAAGTGCTAAAGAGTTAAAGAAGACCATATTAGGTATCGACGAAATTAACGCTCTCACCGATAATTCGGTATCTTCTCCCGCGGCAGGCACAACCGGAGCAGGTAACGGTTACGCTTCCGATTTCGGGCTTGATTTAGGGAAATATGACTACGACTTTTTATCAGGTCTTGACAGTACCGACCTTGATGACAAAAAGAAAAAGCTCAAGGAAATATTGTCTTATGTAACGGCGATAAGTGCCGGTTTTGCCGCTATGGCAATATCTAAAAAACTAATAGACGGTATCAGTTGGCTCCAGAAAGCTTTAGGCGGTGTCAAAAGTCTTTCCTTGAATTGGTCGATTTTCGGAGCAGCAGCTTTCTTTTCGGACTTGGATAAGTTGAGACAGTACATCAAGGACATAGAGGATAACGGGGCTAACTGGTCTAATGTGTCAGGTGTGCTCGGCGAGTTTGCAGGTTCCATAGGTGATGTGCTTTTAGTGCTCGGTAAAACTGAGATAGCCGCTCCGCTTAAAGCGGTTCAAGGTATAACCGAAATTATTAACGGTGTAAAAGGTTTATCCGATGAAGATACCGAAAACGACATTGACAGCGCGTGTACTGCTATACGCGGCTTAGGTGATGTCGGTATCGCTATAGGAGCCGCAACTAAAAATATGGCTTTGGCAGGAGCAAGTGGTGCTCTCGTAGGCTTTACCGGCATTGTCTCAGAGTTAAGTGAGAATTGGGAGGCAATTAAGTCCGGCGATTGGAGCGGTGTAGATAAGGTTTCTCTCGCAACAAACGCCGTGTATGTGTTAGCAGGTTTAGCAACCGCTCTTGGCGCGTTCAATAAGGCGAAAGACGCAACCGATTTGACTAAAACAACAGAGAAACTTGATGAAGTTAAATCTGCTACCGAGTCTGTTAGCACTTCAACGTCCGCATTGACCTCTAAACTGACTACCCTTGTTAAGGACCTTGGCTTGGGTTTGGTAGTAATAGCCGAAGTAGCAGTAGCAGCAGGGCTAATTGTCGGTGCTATATGGGGCTTAGGGCTTATGTTGCAGCAAGTCGGTGAGGCGTGGCAACCCGTACTTGACAACGGTTCTACGGTCTTAACTGCGTTAGGGCTCGGCACGGCTCTATTGTTAGCGGTAGGAGTTGCGGTAGCAGCTCTCGGAAATACTGGGCTCGGAGGAGTGGCTACTTTAGGCGTAGGACTGTTAGCTCTTTTGGAACTCGACGCCGCTGTTTTGTTATTTGTCGCCGCTATTTGGGCGGTAGGTTATGGCCTCAACCAAATAGGGATAGCGTGGCAACCCGTTCTTGACAACGGCGAAACGGTTACCGCGGCTCTTGAGAGAGGTACTCTTTTATTGTTGGCCGTAGGTGTTGCAACGGCAGCTCTCGGAGCAATAACGGTAGCCTCAGCCGGCGCGCTTCCCGTCGCGGTAGGTCTTGGCACCGCTATGTTGGTGTTACTCGCTGCTGCATTTGTTGATTTTATTGCCAGTTTGGTTGTTGTTGCAGACCAAATAAGCGTTGAACTATACCCTGCATTTGAACGAGTCAATAGCGTATTGCCGAGTCTTACTACCGATATGAGCAATTTTAAAGACTTTATGGGTCAGTTTGCGTCAATGGCTGCATCTTATGCCGCCGATAGTGCCATAGCGGGACTTAGCAATGTTGTGGGTAACATTGTCAACTTATTCACGGGTGACCCTATACAGAGGTTTGCTGATAACGCTGACAAGCAGTATACACAGGCATCTAATTTGAACAAAAAGCTTCAGCTTGCTAATCCCGAATTAACCACAGCTATAGCTCTTCTTACTGCTTATAACAACTTGTTCTCAAGACTTGAAGCGTTAACAGGTCAAAATTCAAACATACAGTTGGCACAAGGCGTGTATGCGAACCTTAAAGAGGTCGGTAAAAAGCTTGTGACAGGTCTTGTGGACGGTATTAAGGGCGAAATGAGTTCTCTTAGTAATACGATGAGACGCCTCTTGAGCGATAATGTTTCGTCACGTGACGCTTCGTCTCTCGGTAAAGATTACGGCAGTGAGTTCGCCAGAGGTATATCAAGCGGCTTCAAGGGTGCGTCTTTCCCAACACTCCACGGTAACGTTGATGTATCTGCAAGCGGATACGTCAGTCTTTCCCTTAAAGCGTATGCAAAGGGTGGTTTTGTTGATAACGGTCAGATGTTCATAGCTCGTGAGGCCGGGCCGGAAATGGTCGGTACGATAGGCAATAAGACATCCGTCGCAAACAATGAACAGATTGTCAGCGGTATCGCACAAGGCGTTTCGGACGCTAACAGCGAGCAGAACGCGCTTCTTCGTGAACAGAACAACTTGCTCAG
>UMDE01051459.1_pt1 | contig 30971 bp, 28 predicted proteins | sample 1964411 | NCBI WGS metagenome assembly UMDE01 (sample SAMEA4835986, study PRJEB28245) | human gut metagenome | biome: gut microbiome; material: fecal sample | place: Denmark | collected 2008
CCCAGCAGCCCGGACAGCAGCGGAACAAGGGTCATGCCGATGAGGGCAACGCCGCCTCCGGCGACAAGCTGCTTGATTCCCTGTGACTTGCTTGCCGGGTTGTCCGCCCCGTATCCCTCCAAAAGATTGACGCCGCCCCATACGCAAAGCGCTCCACCGAGGCCCACAACGATGGTCTGCAAAGTATCAACTGCACTATTGAAAAATTCCATAAATTTACCTCCATAAATTCAGATTGTGATGGTGTTTGGGTGCAAAAAAAGCCGCCGTTCACAGCGGCAGCCTCACAATCCGCAGACGGCCCGGAGTTACTGGCCGTCCCGCCATTCCAGCACAGCCAGCGAAAAAATTTCGCCCCATGCTTCACACAGTCTGCGGTCTATTTCCCTTGCAAGTTCTTCGGCTTCCCCGTCTGTGGGCGGGGTATCATGTTCCGCGATCCACTGGCACAGCACCGCAGCGGAAATGATCGCCCGGTAGATTTCTTTCTCATACCTGAAATAATCCGCAAATGTCCATTCGTCCGAGTGTCCCATCGGTCACGCTCCTTTCTCTATGGCCGCTTTATTCTGCGGCAAAATCTTCATCCGACAGCTCAATGTCGTAGAGGTCAAAGGGTTCGTCCTCTGTTACCACGCGCCGCTTTTTCCGGCGCAGGGACGACAGGTAGCTGTCCACATCAAAGGTGTTCTTTTTGTCAGCGTCCGAGAGGTATTTATAGCGGGGGTGGCGGGTGATGTCGTATTTCTCACTGAAAAATGGCCTTACGCCGCGCACCTGCAAAATACACTTGCCTCCGTCCATCGTTGCAATTTCGTCTTGGCTCATCAGCTCCTTTCCGAGTTTTTGGTAGTTCAGTCCGTGGGAGGTCTGCGCGCCCCGGTTCTCGCTTTGGTTGTAGCTGTCAATGGTTTCCTTGCCCAGCACCTCCGCAATCTCCTTGGCGTTCTTGCCCCTGCCACTAAGGAACAGCGTACAGTCGCAGTTGTCGGAAATGATTTCCGCCGCGTCCTTGTAAATGGCCTTTAGCTGCGACTGGCTCTGCAAAATAATAGAAGCCGAGATTTCCCGGCTTCGGATGGTGGCGATCAGCTTGTCGAAGTTGGGAATCTGGCCGATGTTGGCGAACTCGTCCAGAATCAGCCGCACATGGACGGGCAGCCGCCCGCCGTATTTGTCATCGGCCCGGTCACACAAAAGATTGATAAGCTGGCTTTGCACCATTGCCAAAATGAAATTAAAGGTCGTGTCCGTGTCCGACATAATCAGGAACAGGGCTGTTTTTTGATCCCCGATGGTGTCAAGTTCCAGTTCGTCGTCCTCCATCAGCTCCCGCACTTCCCGGATGTCAAAGGGCGCTAATCTGGCTCCGCAGCTTATCAAGATGGAGCTGCGGGTCTTGCCCGCCGACAGCAGGAATTTACGGTACTGGCGCACCGCAAAGTGTTCCGGGTCTTTTTCTTCCAGCCGTTCAAACATGAGGTCTACCGGGGATTGAAATTCCGGGTCGTCCTCGCGGGCTTCGCTGGCGTTTATCATTTCAAGCAGCGTGGTGAAATTCATTTCATCGTCCGGCGCTTCGTACCAGATATAGCCAATGAGGGCCGAATACAGCAGGCGTTCCGATTTGATCCAAAAATCCTCGGCGCTCTTTTCGCCCTCGCCCTTGGTGTTGCAGATCAGCGTGTTTACCAGCTTCAAAATGTCCTTTTCCGAATGGATGTAGCGAAACGGGTTGTAGCGCATACTCTTGGAAAAGTTAATGGTATTCAGCACTTTTACCCGGTAGCCGCACCGCACAAGGAGCTGGCCCACCTCGCCGATCAGACTTCCTTTCGGGTCAGTAATCACGAATGAGGTTGGGTAGTCCTTGGACACGCACTGCATGAGGTTGGGCTTCACAAAGAACCGGGTCTTGCCGCTGCCGGAACCGCCGATCACCAGCACATTTTTGTTCCGGGCGGTCTTGGGGTCTTTGGGCCGGTTGTTCATGGTGAGGCGTTCCGTCTGGGTCAGGAGGATGTTGTTGTCAAACACCGGGTCGATGTACGGGGCTATATCTTTGGGGCCTCCCCAACGGGCGCTGCCGTACTCGACGCCCCGGCGGTATTTCTTGGCGTTCTTGCTCTTGCAGTACACCATCAGCCGCAGTGCCACTGCACCGGCCACGCCCACCGCCAGATCGAACAGGTGGAAGCTGGGGGCGGCACTTTCAAAGGCAAGGGAAAAGCCGTCCGCAAGGTGCAATAGCTTTTCCGACAAGTCCGCCCCAGCCGCCAGCCGGTAGGTCTGTCCCAGCTTGCCGAACAGGTAAACAAACAGCAGGTAGGGCAGGTTAGCGATGATCAGCTTTTTCATTTCCGGCTTCATCGTGACAGCCCCCTTTCCTTGATTTTCTCCTTGGCCTGCTGGCTACTTCTGGCCGCTGCCTTTTCTTTCAGGACGGCAAGGGTCTTTCGGATGGAGGGGCGTTCCTGCTGTTTGAGCTTCTTGGCCGTAAACTCCTTAAACGCCTGTTCCAGATTGTCCGCCTGCTTGGATTTGAAGATCACGATATACCGGGGCGGATGGGTAGTGCGGTCTTTCCGCAGGGTAAAATCAATGTCGTATTTCTTGGCGCAGGGCTTAAATAAGCCAATGTTGGCGTCGGTGATCTCAATGTTGGACAGGGCGGAACCGTCCTTTTTGAGCTGCCGTAAGCTCTGCTGTCCGTGACGGGCCTTGCCCGTCCCTTTCTGCCGGGCGGCCAGATATTTTTGGATGGCCGCTTGCAGCACTTGGGCGGTGAGCTTGCCCGTCTTAACCGCTAACGCTATGGTTTTCTGGTCTACTTCTTCCTGCAACTGCTATCCCTCCTTTGGAAAGTCAGCAGGCAGGCGGATGGCTTAAATCCGCACCCGCAGGCCGGAGAGGTCGTCGGCATGGATTCCCACCAGATACCAGTTCTCGGCCATTTCAATGCGGGTCGGCCTCCATCTGCCGCCCACCATCACATCAAAAGTTTCTCCGCAGTGCAGGCCGCCGTAATAGTCCGCAAGGTCAAAGCGGATGTCGTAGCGGTCTGTCTGCTCGTCAAAAATCAAAGCACCCTGTTTCATAGGGTCGGCCTCCTTTCTCGTCGTCACAAGCTCCATATCGCTTGTTTCCACGCAAGCGTGAAAAGCTCGCTCATTTCGCTGTTCCTCCTCTCCCCACAAAATCACCGATTTTGCGGGGTTCCCCAACTGCCTGTGTTCATGTCGTGGGCCACCAGCGCCGTGTAATAGCCGTTGATGGTGCTTGGGGCGTTGAACAGAACCGCCAGCAGGTATTTTTTGATGTTCCGTATTTCCGTGGTGTTTTTGCTGATACAGTCAAAGACAAACTCAATGTGAGAACTGTTCAGCTTCATCAGCTTGGATTTCACCAGCTCGGCGGGGTAATCGTCCCCGGCAATGCGGATGGTCTTTCGGGCGCTGCATACGGTTTCCACCAGCAAGTCCACGATCTCGTCCAGCATATCCCGGTCAATCCCCTTGGCGTACTGGCAAAGGTGTTCATACTCGATGTTGTCCTTGATGATCTCCCGATAAATCTCTACGGCGCTCTGTGATTTCGCTCCCGTTCCTTTCCGTTCCGGCGGCGCAGCCGCTTCTTCCCCCAAAGGAGAGGGAGGGGAAAGGATAGGAATGGAATCGGTATTTGATCCATCCGTAATTGATTTCTCTTTACTTGATCTATCTTTATTTAATTGCGTTGGTTTTTCCTGCGTAGGCTTTTCCTGCGTTGGATTATCCAATGTTGGATTTTCCAATGTAGGTAAATCCGACACAGGCTGGGGCTGTTCGTAAATGATGTAATCCGCTCCGCGCAGGCGGCCTTGGCTGTCACGCTCACGGGAACGCACGATATAGCCCGCCTGTTCCAGCTCCCGGACAGCCGCCCGGATCGCGTCGATCTGTTCCCGGTTGATAAGGGACAAGCCTTTCAGCGTAAAGTCCCAATCCTCCGGCAAGGACAGCATTTGCGACAGCAGGCCCTTGGCTTTCAGGGACAAGTCCTTGTTCCGCAGGTGGTGGTTAGACATCACCGTGTAGCCCCGGTTTTTCTCCACTCGAAAAACTGCCATCTCGTCGTCCACTCCTTTCACTTGAAATTTCACCGCGCCGTCAAGGGCGGTGCGCTTGCCCGGCTGGTAGGGACATTCCTCATACACACAAAACTGGTACTTCCAGTGCGGGCGGTAGAAACGGCAGGTGCCGCAGTCCTCCGGCGCTCCGGCCTCGCCGCTGTCAAAATGATCTGCGCCCGGCCTCGTCTGCATGAGCTGTTCAAAGGCCCGGTCGCTGCCGGAAGTAAAGTACATAGGCGGTCGCCTCCTTTCTGGTTTTGGGCGCAAAAAAAGCGGCGTCCTGATCTCCCCAAAGGGGAAAAGAGAACGCCGCTGTCTGCGGTGTCGTATTCAATTTTCGATGTGTCACTATTTGGGCGGTGGGCTTCACGGGAGGAAGAAGCGTGTCAAAGCTCAATCCGAAAGTAGTAAATCGGTAGTAAATTCAGTTCTTATATCCCGTGAAATGCCCGTATTTCCGGGCTTTTTGGAGATAATCAGAGTTGTTCACAGTAATAATTGCATTCATTCCTATGAATACATTATCACCAATTTCAACAGTACCGCTTGCTCCAAATACCCCCCCCCCGATAATTTTTGAGAACTGACCATGAATAATCATGTGTCAAAATCTTGACACCCTCAGTTATCCGAACATGGTTTCCTATTGATATCATCCAAGGGTATTGTTCATCTATTAAAGTTTTCATTGGAACATATACAACGCAGTCATCTCCTATTTTCATTCCAATAGCTTTAAGATGCTCAATGTAAGACTCCGAATCCGACTTTACACCATAAACTGCTTTTTTTAGCATATTTTTTAATTGCATAATTTTATTTCTCGCTTTCCCTTTAATTATCCTTTATGCTTTACGTTTCTTAAATATCTGATAAATGAACGCAATTATAGTTGCTCCACCCGCACAAATAAAATATGACTTAAAATTGTGATAGCTTTCTTTATATAGCACAAGCGAACAAAATGCCACAAAATACATGTGTACAAAATAAATCGTTTCACTCATTTCTCTTATCTGCATATAAAATGTGCCTTTGAAATTCAACCTTTTGCATGCATATATTATTAACTCAAACAGGAACCAGAATGTTGGTAAATCCAGTATTTTTGAGAAGTACTGCCCCCCCCCCGATTAAACTAAAACCTACTTTCAGCAGATATAGACTTCCAGCAAAGACTCCATTTTTCACAGACAGCTTCAATTCATCTGCACGATTTATTTCGGCCATCAGCATTCCAAAGGTCAAGAATACCAATGACTGAAACAAACCATTCCTTGTTGTTACAAATACATAAAAATACAACTCAATAGGTCTTGCCAAAAATAGCGGCAAATTTTCCAAATGTCCATTTAGCATTGTCAGTCCGATTCCCACCAAATATGCAAACACACCAATGCTGGAAATCTGTTTAATTGAAAAATTTTTCAATAGAATACCAATCAAAAGCAACGCAAAAACCAGACCATTCAAGTACCATAGTGTCCAAGAGTAAAAATTTTCTCCCACAAAAACAAAATTTCGTAAACAAAGAATCAAGTATGTCGGATTTAGCCCGCCCTCAGTTATCCATCCGCTTATAGTTAACGGAAGATAAATAGCAGACCATATAAAATAAATTCGCAAAATCTTTTTACAACGAAATATCAATTTTGCATGCAAATTTTCTTCTGATGCTTTAGCAATTAAAAAATATCCCGTGCACGCATAGAAGAACGGCACTGCATAATTAGAAATATCATAGTAAAATAACCTGTCTAAAAGATTACTACTTGCCTGAAATGGTCTGGTATGTATTCCAATCACTAAAAACGCACAAATAAATTTCAGCAGATCAATTAACCTATAATTTGAATCTATGCTTTTCTCCTTTATATTTTCCATCTCAGTTTTCCTCTTCACAAATCACAATACACAGCAACCAAATATTTTTCTAGTTTTTGTGTAAGATTTTGTTTTTTACTTTTTCAATAATTTCAAACATCAGTGCATTCTTCATTGCCGTATTTACAACAACATATACAATTGCACCAACAGCCACCTCAATGAAAAGGGCCACTGTGTTTGGCAGTCGTAATTGCATAAACACAAATACGCATATAGACATTATCGCTGTACTAAACAGCCCTGTTACAAGTGCTTTCCCATTAATGCTAAATCGTACTTTCTTCTTCATATAAATAAACTGAATTGCGTTGGTAACCAATTCGCTCAATACAGAAGCTATTACTGCACCATTTTGCAGCAACGTCGGAATTAGCACAGCATTCGTAATAATGTTAATCACCGATGCTGAAGCTGCTGCCGGGAGAATAATCTTTTCACTTTTAGTACTATAAACCAGCTGATAGCAAAACAAATCGCCAAAACCTTTAATTAAAATCAATGGACACATCAACTGTATCGTCAGTGCGGTCGGCGAAAATGCCTCACCATAAAGAAATTGAACAGTTTGAGAGGCCACCAAAGCCATTCCAACAGCCAATGGCAATGTCATTACACATAAAATTTGGAATCCCTTATCTAGTAATCGATAAAAGCCTTCTCGATCATTGTCATAATAGTAACTCAGTCGTGGAAGCAATGCAGCTGTAACTGCATTTGCCATTGTGAGTACCATGTTGATGGTCTTTTGCGCATACGAGTAGAATCCAACGGACTCATCTGTTGCCATCATATTCAGCATTGTCACATCAATTTTATTATAAATACTGGACAAGAATATAATGCAAGCAATTAACAAAACCGGCTTTATATGCTTTTGAATTCTAATACCAGAAAAATCAAATCTAACAAACTTTTTTGCGTGAATAACATTGAATATATAATTTCCACCTATTGCAAGACTTGAAATCAATGCATACGCAACGTAGTCCTGCCGAGTTTTAACAAATATAAAGAGTGCAACAAGGGAGATTCCCTTTATTAGCAGACTTCTGCCAGTAATGTAGCCGTATTCTTCCAATCCTTTATACATCCAATCAATGTTCAGAAAGTTGAAGAAAACAGCCAATCCGCAGGCAGCATACAGTGCCCATTCGCCATTAAAGCCAGCATTTATAAAAACAAGGCCAAAGAAGCCGATTACTGCCAATGTCGTAGACACAATGTTCAGTAATAAGAGTTCTGTAAATAATCTATTACTTTCGCACTTGTTCTCTCTAACTTTTGCAAACTCTCTCACACCGTAAGAAGGAAGTCCAAGAGCAGCAATCGTCACAAAATAAGACGCAATATTCTGAGCAGATGCGACCTTTCCAACACCAACCGGAAGAAGGATTCTTGATACATATATTGATGTCACAAACGGAAACAGAATATTTGCAACGGTATATATAATATTATATAATGAATTTTTCGCTAATGATTTCTGCATTATTTCATATTCATGGCAAATGTTCTGCCATCATTTCCTCCGTTAAGATATATATATTACATACTTTTATTTTCTATCGGCAAATAATAGAGTCATATATTGTATCAGCGAAAGCTAATCTTATACTCTATTCGGTTTGCCCCCCCTCGGATGATTTTAAGTTTTATCAAGCATTCTTTTAATTTCTGCTTATAATATACTTTAGGTGCACACTTTAAAACAGCTTTATAAAATCCTTTATCCAAATTTTCAAAAAAACTTCCACGAGTTTCCGGAGCAATGGAAGGATGTCTTAATTGATGGTTCGCCTCTATTGCTTTTTCAACATCAACTTCTTCTAACTTCATCCCAGAATTTTGAATTAGTGTCACGCCTTTATCCGTCTGGCATAAAATCAAGGATATGCCTTTTCCCTGTTCGCTATCGGGTTGATCACTTCCCCAAGAATCTCCAATTGTAACATCCGATACTCTGCCTAATGTTGCATATTGGCATGAATAACAATTTTCTGTGTAGTCTAAAGATTTAAGAAATGCATAGGTATACATATCCTGAACACCAGTTGGTGTTATTGTTTTGTATTCATTATCCCTATCTTGCGAAGACAATCCAAAATGTGTTTTGTTTCTGAATCGAATCTCACTTAGCTGCTTGATATCAACGCCCTTTTCACGCAATGCAAGATTCAAAATTTTCGGTGAAGGTGATCCGTGACAAATCAAATCTACGGTATAAAGATTCTCACTTATATTTGCGGGGATTGTCATCGTATAATTTTTAATCGCTGCCACCTGACAGGGCAAGCCAATAAACAGAACCTTATTCCCAACCTTAAGTTTTCTGATAACTTTATCATAAATACCAATCGGGTTGCTTTTCACATATTTTGATCCTGCAAAATGAATCAATTCTTCTTTTTTATCCGTTATATCGAATAGGAATTCTCCATTTCTAAACAAGCAGGCTGCAACATAACCACCATCACTGACGAAGTACTCCATCATCGCAGATGCGGCACCACCAGAGGACGCTTTCGTCCTAACATCATCTGATGACCAACCCTCTTTCCAATAAATAGGTTCATTCATGTTCGCTTTGCAATTATTCGGACATATTCGCTCACACGCTCCACAACTAACACACTTACTTTCATCAATAACTGCATTATATGCCGACAAATTATCCTGAATTGATATAGCCTCTTTTTTACATTTTCCCACACAAGCCATGCAGCCTGTGCAAGAATTCTTTTTACATACAGTTCTCATGCATTAACTCCTACTTTTTTGACACAGCATCTTACAGAACTGTTCTAGTCGTTTTACTTCTGCTTCGTAAGAAATTTTATCGAAATCCAAGTTTTTCATTAAACGTTCATTATTAGGATGCTGAAGTATATATTCAATTTTTTCAGCGATTTCATCTTTATTCATCGGATCGTAAATCACATCATGCTCTGTAACATTTAACAGTTCCAGAGCCCCCGCCACATTTGTTACAAGAATGCTACATCCACACAGTAAAGCATCAAAAACAGAAAGTGCAAAAGGTTCATAGATCGAATTCAAAACATACAATTCGCTTTTCGTCATTTCTTCATAGAGTTGTTTCTGTGGAACCAACCCTTTGAATTCGATATTTTTTCCTTTTGGCAAATCATCAGGATGATAAAGATGCCCATAGACCATCAGTTTTTTACTATCATCTAGCTTTGCTACGGCATTTGCAACAACTATATTATTTTTCAGCTTCCGATCCCCACCTACAGCTATTACTCGTCCTTTTTCCCGTTGTACAGTGACACAATTAATGTCAGCTTTGTCTACCCCGTTATGCAAGTAACTTGTTCGACCCACGCAAATAGGATACTTCTCTTGAATCATTTCACTATAACGTTTTGATACTGGTAAAATTAAATCCGCGTTAGTAAGAAAATACTTTTCGTATTTCAGAGCTTTCTTATTGACTGGCATCTGATTCAATGAAAATTCAATTTCATTACAGCCATGCATAATGTATATGGTTTTCTTACCGAGGAACTTCCCAAGCTTTGAAGAATACATTCCAACTTTTGACAAACCGGAAACAACAATAACTTCACAAAAAAGCGTCTTAATCACTGAATTCAAATACTTACATAACTTATTATTACTAAACGAAGTACAAAAACTCGATGATAGATGTTTCACAATTCCCTTATTCACATTTGCTGGTCCTGTATTTTCATTTGTATTACCAATAAATAAATATTTTCTCATTCAATCACCTATATTTTTTCTTAAATATTGCAAGGTTTTCTCTTTTTCCCTTTCTATGATATTTTGAAAGTTTTTCATATCCTTTTTCATTTTATATTTCTCATCAAGTTTTGAAATCTCCATCACCATATGTTCTTGCATTTCGATTTTTTTCAATAAATCGCCCAACTTATTTCTATTACTTTCTCTAACTAATACTGCGAATTTTTTTGAATATTTTGAAGCAAAAATTGTTCCATGAAAGGTATCAGTAAACACAAAATCTGCCCTTGCAAACATCTTCAAACATTGAAACGGAGAGCATACAATATAATTTTCAATCCAAAACTGTGGTGCACCAACCGCCACAGGTGTCAAACAATGTTTTCTGCAGAACTGAGTAATCTCTCTTATTTCTTCTCGAGTATGAATTCGATTGTAATATGAGTAAATCACACAATAGTGTTCTGGTACTCTAGGCATTTCAACATCTTCAAGCTCATCGTCAAAATTATAAATTAGAACAGGATCAAGATTGTCTTCAATATCTGCATCTGTAAGACTTGCAACAAAATCATGTGTATTCTGATCTCGCGTGGAAAAAGAAGCTACACCTTTAAAAGCTTCACTTATACGTTTAGCTACTTTTTCCGGCAAATCTTTGTAGCTTGTTGAACCGCACGAAGCCGCATAAGTAATAACCCGATTTGCTTCTGGAACGTTTCCAAAAAGGTGAGATGTAAATCCCCATCCATTTGTATTTAAGCAGTTGAAAACTTCATCACTGCCTATAATGCATAGATCATATTTATTGCTCTTCTTTTCGGTTTCTAAACAGTTTACTCTAAACTCATTGAATAATTGATTTTGTTGATTGCTCTTTATTTTTATTATAAAACGATTTAATGTGTATTTGTCTATTTTACTTATCTTTCCAAAAAGTCCGTCCCTTTCTCTCTCTGCAACATACTGTTGCCTGATTCCATTTAATAAATTGTTATCTTCTTCGTTAGGTGCGATATCCAAAAATTCAACTTGTACATTCATTTCCTCAAGTATTCTCTTTAAAGCAAATGATTGAAGTAACGATCCCATATTGTCAACCATCTGCATTGATAAAATGCATACTTTCATTTATCCAATAGCCCTCACTTAATCGTTTATCCACTATATGTTATTGATTCTAATCTATACTTTAGAATTATCTAAAACTATGTCATCAGCAATTAAATAAAAATATACGAAGCTACTATATACCTCCAACATCTGTGATTCACAGAAAGAATAAATTGCAAGAAGCAGAGCCACAGACATTATCATATAATTATGACGTTTGATAGCTTTTTTCATCAACAGAATATAACCTATTAATATAATAACTGTCGGAATAAAGCCCATAACCAATAGAGTTGCCATATAGCTGCAATCACATGTAACGCTCCAGTTATACCATCCATGAATATTATTATAAATTGTTCCTGAATTATCACTCAGTGTTACATTTTGACCAAATAACTTTATCCCAAACTTGTTGAGAGCATAATAATTTAAAAATAATCTATTTGTAAAAACTAGATCAAGTGTTTTCAATATACTACTGGTTTCAAGAAATCTTGCAGACAGATATGTGAATAGCATTACCAATAACTGGCTATATGTCATTAGAAATTTTGGAACCTTACTATACCATGTCCGACTCATTATTTTTTCACTAAACACCATAACAAATGGTATTGAAAATATTACGATAGTAGATGTTTTACTGTCTGTAAGTAAAAAAGTTATCAATCCGCTTAATTCAATTCCTATATAATGAATAGGTTTCAGTTTTCCCGCCTTCTCAGATACCCATAATAAAATAATAATCATTAATAGCTGAGCTGTTACATTCGGATGGCCAAACCCAAGACCGCTAACTCCGCGTCTCGATAATCCAGAGTTAGAAATTCCAATCACGAACAGGAAAACCCCTAATCCCAAAACAAATGTCAATGCTTTTCGACAGACATTTAAAATTTTTCTATATGGTATATTCTTTGATGCAATTATAAGAAGAAAGCCTTTAAAGTAGGCTGCTTGACCGCTAACAATATATCCTATAAGCAACAGTATCCCAACAACAAGAAACACCATTAATTCTTTTAAAGAGTATTCTTTTTGTGCGATAATATAGATCAATCCACCATACATAGGAACTTGCACAAAGTCAATAACTGTTCCGAGAAAATCCATCTGTGAAAACACATATATCGTTGTTAGTTTATTCATAAAAACTAACAAAAATAATATTATATATATAAGCTTTGTTTTCCTAAAATTCATCTTTTCTATCGCTAGTGCCATGTTTAATCACCTTTCATTCACTCACCTTGCTTTTATGCTTAGTAGAAGATAGCATAACCCATACTGCTTACTTTTCATCAAATTAAGCAACAGTTTTCTTGTGAGCTTTTCTTTATCATAATTTTTACGTCTTAACACAGTCTGCAGGTGCTCATCATCCACTATTTCCTTAACTTCCTGTTTTTTTACATTCTGACTGGCATCAGAAAGAATTATCATCTTCAACGCTGCAATTGTATTAGATAAATAAGGATATGCAATTCTATCTAGCACTGCAACACCGTAGCCATTATTCTCAATCAACTGACAACATTCATTATAAAAATCCTTGATTTTACTATATCGGTCTTTCTTGTACGTATGTGTCAATGATCCCGCATTTTCACAATAGAAGTACAATGCTTCGGATAATACTGAAACTCTGTTAACATACTTATAAAGTTCGAGCAACGAATAAATATCCTCTGAAATAATTTCACGCTCCGAGACAAATTTCCAAGACGCTTTTCTTATCATATCAAGAGAATACATACTCGCCCAAGCACTCATCCACAAATTTGTTTGTGTGCCATTTTTTATATCTGGACCAATCAAATCTGCCAAAAACGTGTTTCGTACTTCGTTGCCCGAATATGTAACTTTTTCAGTCTTTGGAATAACAGTCTTTCCTGTTTCACCATTTGACTTGACATTGCAAAAGCCAAATACTACAATATCCGACTTTTCTTTTGCTGCTAGACTATATGCTTTTTCAATAGCATCCAATGCAATGTAGTCATCACTATCAAAAAAACAGATATAATCTCCCGTTGCATTTTCAATGCCTGTATTTCTTGCATACCCCAGTCCAGCATTCTCTTTATGGACAACTTTTATTCTGCTATCTCTTTTTGCCCAATCCTCACAGAGTGTTGGACAATTATCTGGCGAACCATCATCAACCAAAATAATCTCTAAGTTCTTATAGCTCTGGTTAACAATGCTCTTCACACAACGGTTTAAATACTTTTCCACATTGTAGATTGGTAAAATCACCGAGACGACGCCTTTTCTCATCATGTTTTCCTCCAAGTGCAACTCATAAGAAACGACGTCCGCTCTTTTTAATGATTAGAACAAAACTTTCGCTTCCAACATTTTTGTAAAATCAATCCGGGAATCAAGCAAACCAATGTCAGAGTTCCATCAGGCGTATCCTTTAAAATGTCCGTAACACTCACGTCTGCAAATTTTCCATAGATGATATACTGTAGAGTAGCCTTCACTCTATATTTTTTCTTAAACTCTGGCCCCATAAATTCTTTTGCCCTGTTCATGCAACCGATAGGCGATTTAATATTATTGAGCCTTCTATTTTTCGTAAGCCCATCATTCTGATAGTTTCCTATATAGATTGCTTTGTTAATGTGAACCATCATGTATTTTCTTGCCATTCTGACCCACACGATATCTTCCCCAAGAAATCTTTCACCTTGATATTCCGGGAACGGAAACTCTTTCAGACATGCCGTCTTAAACACTTCTGCCTTATCTGCCATTGTGTCATCCGAATTCACTCTAGCTTCTGTGTATGATGCTACTCTTTCATTCGGAACAAATTCTTTCCCATTTACATTCCCATCGGGATACGCTCTTAAAAACGCATAGCCACAGATGTTCTTTTCATCCTCATACCTTCTGTGATAACGCAACACAGTCTCAACTGCATCCGCCGTTAGAGTGTCGTCTGAATCCACAATAAAAGTCAATTCTGATTCGATTATCTTAACTGCATAGTTCAAGGCCGTATGCTTACCACCATTTTCTTTGAAAAAATATCGAATCGGAAAATCAGAATCTGATAGCCACGCTTTCACAACCTCATGGGTGTTATCCTTGCTCCCGTCATCTACAATGACCCATTCGAAATCTTTGCAAGTTTGATTTTTCAATGAGTCATACAGTTGTGACAGTTCCCCCCCCCGGTTGTAAGTAGGGGTTAAGATTGTCAGCTTCATCACTTCTTCTCCATCTGCTGTGCGATATCAGCATCCACGATTTCCTCGCCGGTCTTATGCTTCAGCTGCTCCTTGCTCGCCTCACTCAGACCATTGTTGATCACACAGTTCATATCGCAGGTGCTACACTTGTCGAGTTCTTCTTTGGTGACTTTACCGTCACGGTAATCACGGCAGATCTTCAGCTCGTACATGGAGTACGGGTGCTTGGTAAACAGTGCCTTAAACTTATGTACCAGAACCCAAGTAGCAGGCTTCCAGATGTACTTGTGCATAGCCGGGGAAACAGAACCGATCATCCAGCAGTCACGGTCGCAGCAGCGAACCTTCTTGCGCACTTCCTCTGCCTGCGGGCTGTTCCACAGCTCGTCCCAGCTCTGAGTGTTCAGGTTGCCCATAACTTCCTTGTCCTTGGTACCATTACAAGGCATGACATCGCCATACGGATCGATGAAGAAGGTATCAAAGCTCATGTCACAGGGCAGCAGACGCTTCTGACCGTAGATGTAGTTGATCAGACCGTGGTTGAAGTAAGCGCGGAACCATTTCTTCGGACTGTTGCTGCGGAGCAGTTCGTTGACCAGATTCTCGAAGTTCTTGGCAACCATCGGACGGTCATGAATGATGTTCTTCGCCTCAACAAAGTAGAAGCTGTTATGCAGAGACGCAGTTGCAAACTCCATGCCCATCTCGTTGGAAATCTTGTACAGAGGAACGAGGTCAGGAGCGTTTTTGTCCTGAACAGTCATGCCGAAGCCGACATCCTTCATACCCATCTCACGCAGCTTCTTCAGCGTGCTATAACCACGCTGGTAGCCGTTCTGCAGGCCACGGATCTCATTGTTGGTCTGCTCCAGACCCTCGATGGAAATACGGATACCGATCTGCGGGAATTCCTTGCACAGATCCACAATGCGGTCTGTGAAGAAACCGTTGGTCGAAATGACGATACGGTCAGACTTCTTGTACAGTTCGCGCACAATATCCTTCAGGTCAGTACGGATAAAAGGTTCACCACCGGTGATGTTCGTGAAGTACATCTTCGGCAGCTTTTTGATGGTCTCAATACTAATTTCTTCTTCCGGCTTGGAAGGTGCCTTATAACGGTTGCACATGGAGCAACGAGCGTTGCAACGGTAAGTAACGATGACCGTACCATTTAACTTCTTTTCTTCAGACATGATTAACTCTCCTATTAACAATCAAAGTTTCAATTTTATTTAAGAACCACTTGGCACATACCGAGAACACAACCGAGCCGCAGATGACCGCAACCGCTGTGAAAATATATGCAAGTAAGCCATTACCAAACAGATGGATAAGGTGCAATTTCTCAAGCACACGATAAATTACCATGTGGCACAGGTAAATCTCGAAGCAGATGCCACCGAGAAATTTGGCGACTGGATTGACCAGTACCCCCCCCCCGATTGCATCCGAGGGTATAAACCAATGCTATCACACAGAAGAACAGCATTGTAAGAGTGGAACTGCCTAATGCAAAATAAGCAACTGTGGCGGCCAGCAGAATCGCACCTGCGACCACCTTGTGTTTCTGTGCAAATTCAGCCAGCTCTTTCCGGTAAAGGAAAATCAATCCGCCGGCGATAAAGTAGATTGCATCGTAGACGATGTTTTTTCTTCCAGCATTGAAATAGGTACTAGACACAAAATTGAAAATCAATGCGGCTACAACCACTCCCCATGCTCTCTTTTTATTTCCAAGCAAGAAACAGAAGAATGGAAACAGCATATAGAACACAAAAATGACAGCTAATGTCCAGCTCACACCGATAACCGAAATATTAGCGTTCAGCAGAAGTCCCTGACACAAGGTCAGGTTTGCAAACACTTCATACAGTGAGTTCTTGCTCGGCGAGATCACAAAATCCAGTGCGCAGAGCAATGCGAAGTACGGCTAGATTTTGATATATCTTTTGCTGTAAAATTCTTCCACGCTGATCTTGCGGTCTATAATTTTCTGGTAGTAGCCGCAGCACATACCAAAACCGCTGACCATCATAAAAAGAAAAACGAGGTTTGTGAAATTGGGGATAAGTTTCCCCAACACAAATCCTCCCAATTCATATTTTCCGTTTGAAAGGACATGCATCAGCGCAATGCCAATAATGGCATACGCCTTCAATCCATCTATTCCCTCATATCGATCCGCTTTCGTAGCCACAAGTTTTCTCCTCACGTATCAGTTTTACTGATAAACTCTCATAATTTTCTCGTAATACTCATCAATGGTATCGAAGCTGATGCCCTTGCAGTTCTTGCTATACTCCTCGCACAGCTTCTTATCCCCCCAGAGCTTCTGGATCTTGCTCTTCAGCTCTTCCGCATTACCACTCTTAAACAGCTCACCGGTCTTACCGACCTGGATCAGTTCCGGGATACCACCGATATCAGCCCCCAACACCGGTGTTCCGTACATCTGGGATTCCATCACGGAGAACGGGCAGTTCTCGTACCACTCAGACGGGTAGATGGAGAACCGTGCCTCACGGATCAGCTTTTCCAGTGCCTCGCCTTTCTGGAAACCAACATTTTTGATGTTGCTTACACCCTTGATGCTCTCTTCCAGCGGGCCAGTACCGGCGAAGATAAACTGCACATCCGGCAGTTCCTTACAGACCTTGATGAGTGTGCCGATACCCTTCTCCTCAGAGAAGCGGCCGAAGTAGAGGACGTAATCCTTCTTCGGAGTCTCTTTCCACTCCACCTTATCGATGAAGTTATGCATTGTCACGGTCTTCGTCGCAAACAGCGGATTGCTGTCCATTTTGCTCTTCATGAACTCAGAGCAGCAGATCATGGTGTCAATGTACTTGTAAGTCCCTTTCCACTTCCAGAACTCGGCCTCCATCATGCCGATGGCAGACTTCGCCGTGGAGCCGTGGATGCACTTGCCTTTCATGCAGTTCACGAAATGGCCGCCGAGACACTTCTCACAGTTCTGGTGGGTGTTCGGATTGTTCAGCATGTGGTTCGGGCAGACCAGCTGGTAGTCATGTGCCGTGAAGATGATTTTACAATCCCTTCCGGTCTCCTTACACCACTTCACGATTTCCAAAATGATGGAAGGGGTCAGCTGGTAGTTAAAATTATTCAGGTGACATACGTCGGGCTTGAAGTCGTCCAGAACTTTCCTCAGCTGTACTCTTGCTTCTTTGCTGTAAATCGTCTTGATTGGGTAGGTCAGCTTCGACAGCTTGCTCCCGCCGTGGAAATCCATATCAGATGTATAAGCATTGACCCGGTTGCCAACACAGCGGCCTTCGTGCTCCATTCCGAAGTACTGAACCTCGTGTCCGTGCTGCTCCAGCGCCTCACCCAATTTAAATATGTACGTCTCTGATCCGCCATTTCGGTGCAGAAATTTATTCAAAATCAGCGTCCTCACGTTATATTTCTCCTTATTTTATGTTCTATTTCACTACCTCTGTTCAGATAAAGCACTTCCAATGTATTGTTCATAAACCAGAGTGCTCCATACAAACGCAGGTAGTGATACTGAAAGTTCTTATGATAAAATCATCTGCTGTTACTGAACCTAGGTAGCGAGATAAAAACCGCTCTCGCAGCCTTATCCATCTCTCGGAAAGTGCCGTAAATACGCCATTTTTCCGGCATTTTCACTATGTACATATCACTACCTGCGTTCGGTTAGAGGAGATTATTTATTATTAATACTCTCATGGGCTCTTCTCCCCATACAATGCAAGCGTCTTATCCACCACTTCATCCCAGTTGTATTTTGCACAAATAAAGTCGGCTGCCTGATTCTTCATGTTCATAACCATTTCGGGATGGTCACAGGCATCTTGCAATTTTTCTTGTAAATCCTCTACATTCGTCTTTTGGAAAATTAACGCCTTATCTTCCACAACCTCTGCGCACTCTGGAATATCGGAAACCAGACAGCAATTGCCATAGCTCATTGCCTCCAGAAGACTTAATGGCATTCCTTCCAGATCAGACGGCAGCGTGTAGATGTAAGCGTTGCTGTATAGTTCATCCAGCATCGCTCCCTGCACAAATCCGGTAAAGAGAATCCGATCGTCACCCTTCGCCAGTTCTTTCAATTCCTTCATAAAGGAATCTGTATCACTGGAACCGCCTGCGATGACCAGCTTTTTATCTGTCTTGACATTCTTAAATGCCTCAACCAGATACCGAATGCCCTTTTCCGGTACCAGACGACCGAGGAACAATATGTAGGAATCTTTTTCCAGCCCAAAATTATCAGTGATCAACTTTGCTTCCCGAACCTCTGGCCGATTGACACCATTAGGGATAAAATGCGTCTCCCTCCCGTACGTATCCACGAAGTACTTCTGAACGCCTTTGCTTAGAACGATGATTTCGTCCGCATATTTCACAGCGTTTTTTTCGCCGCCACGAATGAACTTGGATGCAACGCTTCCGCGCCATTTTTCGCGAGCCCAGTCCAAACCGTGGATAGTGCTGATCACACGCTTGCCAAAAAGTTTTGGTATCCAGCAGAAAAAGGCCGGACCTTCAGCATGGATATGCACCACATCGTATCTTCCAAATGCACTACAAAGTGCTGCGAAAAAGGAGGAGCTTACCGCCGCAAGTCCCTTCTTCTCAATAGTCGGAACAACCTTTTGACGGATACCATCATATTCAATTGTTTTGTCATACTCTGCACCACTCACATGATGGCCTGCTCTATTGTAGCAAGTTACATCACAGCCCTTCTGTGCCATTCGGGTGCATAATTCTTTTACAACAATCTCTATTCCACCTTCACGAGAAAGACGTTTCTGTCCAAAAACCGCAAGTCTGATTTTTTCTTCCATTACTTCTCTCCAACCGTCATTCCATACTTTCTATTCTTGTCCTAGTTTATCGTGCTCGTTCTTTCTCTAGTCACCTTACTTACTTCAAAGCACGACAACAAGCCTGTATACAGATTGCGGGACAATCTGTACGCAGGCTTGCCTTCGTACCTCCTATTCAACTTTTTCTGCTCTATCAGCTTTCGCTGTGGTGGGTTAAGTATAGAGCGCAACCAGAAGCCATTAACCCCTGAAAGCACGCTGGCCGTAACGCACCATGACAAGCAGAAACAAGTTGAGGTGAAAAGGTCAAGCCGCGCAAACCCGCATGAAATCAGCTTTTCTCTGGTTGTCCATATTATTTCACACTCCCCATGAATCGTAACGACTACTCTTTTCCCAAACATTTTCGGCAGCCATGAAAAAAAGCTGGTCCTTCTGCATGGATATGTACCACATTATATTTTCCAAACGCACTATAAAGTGCAGCAAAAGCAGAAGAAGATACTGCGGCCAACCCCTTTTTTTCAATAGTAGGAACAGACTTCTGACAAATCCCTTCATATTCTGTTTTATCATCATACTCAGCGCCACTCACATGATGACCCGCTCTGTTATAGCAGGTCACCTGACATCCAGCCTGTACCATTCTAGTGCAAAGTTCTTTTACAACAATCTCAATCCCGCCTTCTCTAGACAGACGCTTTTGTCCGAACATCGCCACTCTAAATTTCTCTTCCATTGTCCCCTCTTCTACCAACTATTCTCCACTTCCGGTCTTTCACTCACATCGACCCTTCATGTCTCAAAACAGAAGCCACCGTCTTAATCAAAATCTTAATATCCAATCCAAAGTTCCAATTCGCAATATACTTCATATCCAGTTTCACAACTTCCTCAAAATCCGTAATATCGCTTCTTCCACTCACCTGCCACATACCAGTAATCCCCGGTTTTACCGCAAGACGTGCTCGATGATGCAGTTCATACTTCTCCCATTCATCCAGTGTCGGTGGTCTTGTGCCTACCAGCGACATGTCTCCTTTTAGTACATTAAGAAATTGTGGAAATTCATCCAGGCTTGTTTTTCTAATAAAATTACCAATACCAGTCTTTTTTTCTCCATTTGGCAAGACTTTATTTCCTATTACACGTGGATCGAATTCCAGCTTAAACATCATGCCGTCTTCGACTCTGTTGTCTTTCATCAGCTCTTTTTTCCGCTCCTCGGCATCCATGTACATACTGCGGAATTTATACATCTTAAACTTCTTGCCATTCTTTCCCACTCGAATCTGTGAGAAGAAAATCGGACCTGGCGACTGAATATAGATTGCAGGTGCCACAAATATGAAAATTATTCCTGTCAAAATACATCCTGCCAATCCACCTATAATATCCAGGCTTCTCTTCATAAATGCCTGCTTCACAGTTGCATAGTTTATGCTGGTTGTCAATACTGTATAATCGCCCAGCTTCTCTACCAGCTGCTTCTTTCCTATCGCATCTGCCATCTTTGCCAGATTTAAATGTACTGTTACACCTGTTTCTAACAGCTGATCTGCCAGTTTCTGTGGATAAGGATATTTTTCAGAAATTACAAGAAAAACTTCATCAATCCATTCTCTGCAGACATAATTTGCCGCATCTTCTTCATTTGCCAGAACAGGAATTCCTTCTATCTTTTGTCCTTTCATATCTTTGTCCACAAGCACAATTCCAATCAAATTAAATCGCTGGTAATTATGCTCCTGCATGCTGCGCACCACTTCAGCAGCAATATCACTGCTTGTAATAATCAGAAGTGAACGGTCGCCTCCATTTTCCATTCTTTTCTGCAAATGTTTCTTCCACAAAATCCTTGTCACATATGCAAATATTATATAGAACACAGCTGTAAAATACAAAACTGATCTGGAAAAAGAGGTTCCCTCTTGAATTGTAAATAAATATAAAACTGCCAGAAGCATTACCAGAATCACGTGTTTAACCGTCGCAGCCAGTTCCTGATAGTATCCCCGTCTCAATACGCCTTTTAAAGTCTCAAACAGAAATACCACAAAAAAATCGATAAATGTCAACATAAATGCCATATTTCTGTATAATAAATTCTTGTACGGATTTCCTATCCCATGACGACAAACATATGATAAAACGAATGCCAGATGCAGGCTGATTAAATCAATTAATATAAAATCAAAGTGCTTCAGCCAACCTTTAGAACTTTTTCTATACATATTTTTCTTTTTCTTCTCTCCCTGTTTTCATAAATCTATGTTTTCGCTATAGGTTATTCTACATAGTTCTACATAATTTGTCAATATTTTCTGTTTAAAACATTTCGTATTACTGAAAACAAAGCATACAATAACTTTTTTCAGAACACAAAAAACAGCCGCCATTTCTGGCGGCTGCATTTTATTTCTGAATTACCGAATAATTATTCAGCATCTGCAACAACAGTGAAGAAAGCACCATCATCTAATGCAACTTCAAGAGTTTTGTTCTCTTTGTCAACGCTGATCGGATCAACGATCTGCCATTTCTTTGCATCTTCTTTGCTATAAGCTACAAGCTGAATGTTTTCCATAGTATCTGTGATACTTGGAACAGAGATCTCAACTTCATATTTACCATCAGCATTCTTCTCTGCTTTGTCTGCATCAAGTACTTTGAATTCATCAAAACCTGTAACGAATTCTTTTCCGTCAAGTTTCTGAACGAGTTCATCGATAGCTGCTTTAACTTCTTCGTCTGTTGTCTCTTCTGAAAGGGTTTTCAGAACGTCAACGAAACCAGCAACTTCCATTTTACCTTCGTTAACCTGTTTGAAAGCGTCAGCTACTGCCGGCAGTTCTGCCTGCAGATCTGCAAAGCCTTCTGCTTCTTCGATCTTCTGAACAACTTCATAGATTGCAGACTGTTCAGCAGATACTGTAATTGCGCTTGTGCGGCTTCCTGCTGCACTGACACCTACAGTAGCACATCCTACACCAAGGGCAGTTGCTAAAGCAAGTGTCATGAATTTCTTTGCAAGTTTCATAATGCACCTCTCCTTTTGGATTATTTTTATATTGATAATCGTACAGGAAGTCTGTACGAATTATCTCTGAGTAATAATAACAGTACTAATGACTATTTACCACCATACAGTTTATTCCAAACCGGCTGTCTTCTAACCGGTTTATTGAATTTTCTCATAAAACATGGAAATAATCAAGTCTGACAGAGCATCTTTATCTACATGATACTCATCAAAGTTCTTACCTTGCGTTCCCTCACCCGGTACCGTCTCTGTATCAGTGATACCGTTTCCTGATGCTGCAAGGAGTTTCGCAAATATGTCATTTCCCATGCTTGTAACTGTATAGCTCTTAATACTGTCGTAGAGGTCTGTCACAAATCCGGCATCCTCTCCTGCCTTCTCCTGGGCTTTCTGAATTAATGCCTGGAGATAGGTTTTCTGTCTCTCCTGACGGACCAGAGCACTCTGGGTCCTGTCAGTATCTCGATATCGTACAAACTTTTCTGCGTTTTCACCTGTAATGTTAACAACAGCGCCTTCTTTAAATTCCGGATCTACATCCTCAAGGCTGTTGTCAGGCACTGTGATCTGAACTCCTCCTACGAAGTCCGTAATCACCGGAATACCATCCATGTTCATGGAACAGTATCCCTGAATCGGAAGTCCGTCCAGCAGATTGGATACTGCTGTCTTCATCAGTTCACAACTCTTCTGTCGACCATCACCAAATGCGTATTGAATATTTATGTGGTCTGTTGTCATTCCAAGACTCTTACCGGATGGATTGAAAACCTCAATCTCTGTCATAGAATCTCGCGGGACGAAGAGCACTTTAATCTTCTCCGTCGCTCTGTCCATAGAAACCACAAAAATCGCATCTGCCTGTCCGGCATCTTCCTGTGTTTGATAAGTATCTACCGATTCTCTTGTATCAATTCCTAGAAATAAGTAGTTGCTGAGATGATCGTTATATTTATATGTCGCACCCTGATATTCCACAGTGTCACTACCTGATGTCTGGCTCGTCTGATTCTGACCGTTACTGTTCTGAGCACCTGTATTTCTGGATGATGCTTTTGTCTGCATCATAAAATAATACCCGCCGCCCAAAACTGTAAGAACTATGATCAGGATAATTATCAGAATCATATAAATCTTTCGTTGTCTCGCAGCTTCTTTTGCTGTTTTTTTCATTTTCATTCCTTCAATCGTTTATTCAGCTCTGGCTGATATAGCCAAGCTCCTGCAATTTCTGGAACACTGCCTCTGCCATAGCCTGCTGTGCTTCATGAGTAGCAGACAGCTGCTGTGTCACATTTGCAAGACTGATATAATGTTCGCCCCACTTCTCGCTGAGCACCTGATCGAGTGCTTCAGAAGTCACGCTTCCATCCATAGGGCGTGTTCCTACAACAATGAACTGGTCTTTGTTCTGGAATGTATTTAAAATCTGTTCCTGCTGCTCAGCAAGCTCTGCAGGATCATGATTCCATCCGCCATAGTATCCCATGAAGATGACAGGTACACAGTCCATATCATTTCTGGTAGTCTGTTCTTCTGTAAGATCACGGATTCCTGTCTCTGTTACATTCAGCTGCGCACCATTTGCGGCCTGCTGATGTTTCGCAATATATCCCTGAAGAGTTTCATCACTTACACCGGCCATCTTCATCATAGAAAGTGTACCGCCGCCCTGAAGAGTCTTGTTAATCACTGTCAGGTTATATCCGTTGTCTGTCAGAAGTTTCTGAAGTACTGCCATGTAGGAATAAGTGTTGGATTCCTCACCATTGATCAGATCATCTCCCCAGCATACGATACCGGAAATTGTTCTCGGTGTTTCCGCTTCAGCAGTATCTTCTGCCTGTGCGGTCTCCTCTGCATCCTCTTCCCCGGCTGTGTCTTCTTTCTTCTTGCTCTTCTTTGTCTCACTGTTATCGGCATCTTCTGTATTCTCATCTTCGGAGGATGCCTTCTCTAACTGTGCAGCGTGTTCCTTTACTGCTTCATAATCTTCGATTCCGCTCTGCTGGTTACCTGCAAGTTCTGTCAGACGTTTGGCTTCTTCCTGCTCTGTATTATAGCTCATCACAAGAATTGTACCGAGAACCCCCACCAGGATAATACAGATAAAACCCAGCAAAATATTTGTCTTTTTCCCTTTTCTCTTCTTATTTCTGCTCACTTTTCCCAATTTTCCTTTACTGTTAATTATGGTTATGATATCACTTCTGAACGATTATCAGACAGCGATATTATTTCTGGGACTCATCATCGCTTCTGCGATAGTATTCACCATAATGTTTGTAGTAAGAAGAGTAATATTTGTCGCTACTGGTGTCTATCTTATTCATAACAGCTCCCAGAACACGGCATCCGCTTCTCTCAAGCTGTGCAAATGCCTTCTGTGCATCTCTGTATCTGACGCTACCTGGCTGGATCAGGAAGATCGCTCCATCACAGCATCTGCCGATTACCGCAGCATCGATTACAGTTCCGATCGGCGGTGTGTCAATTAGTATGTAATTGTAATATTCCCTGACTTCTTTCAGAAAAACCTTGAAAATGTTCTCGCTGAGAAGTCCTGAAGGGTTTGGTGCAGCCGGACCTCCGAATATAATGTCCATATTCGGGAAATTCGTCTCATAGATAATATCCTGCAGTCCTACCTGCCCACTGAGAAGCTGGGAAAGACCCTTGACCTCTTCTTCTACTCCCAGTCGTCCTGCATAAGCAGTCTTTCTGATATCCGCATCCAGAAGAAGAACTTTCTTACCGATGCTTCCAAGCTCCTGTGCAAGGCTGAGTACTACATCACTCTTACCTTCATTCGGAAAACAGCTTGTAACCAGAATTGTCTTTATGCTCTGACCGGACAGCTGGATATTTGTACGCAGCGTTTTAATCGCTTCGCTGTAGAAATAGTCCGGTTTTCTTTTATCTGTTAAGTTGAGTTTCTTCATTGCTCAGATTCCTCCATTACTCTAGCGACGCTTCTTGTTCTTCTTATTGCTCTTTGGTTTCTTGTTCTTCATGTTTACGTAGTCTTTTCTGTCAGGAACCTTGGCAAGTACAGAAACACCGAGATATTTCTCAATATCTTCTTCTGTCTTGATAGTATCATCCATTACAGCGTATACAACTACGATTGCCGCACATGCAAGAAATCCGAGTAAGAAGCCAATTACTGAGTTCTTCATTACACTTGGAGAAGTTCTCTCTGTAGCAATCTTACCAACTTCGATGATCTTAGGCGGAATAACTTCCATCTTGTCTCCGATATAGGATGAGGAAACATTCGCAATCTCATCTACGATCTTCTTAGCCATTGTAGAATCCGGATTATCAACAGTGATCTCAAGGATACGGGTATCTGTCGGATTATTAATCGTTACATCCTCTTTCAGATCCTCCGCTGTCATATCCAGGTTCAGATTTGTAACTACCTGTTCCAGTACAGGGGTACTTGTGATCAGTACTGTGTAATCACTTGTCAGACTGGCACCTAACTGCAGATCCGCCAGAGATGTCAGCGTGGTTTCCTTTGAGAGAACAAGCATACTGGATGTTGAACTGTAGATTGGTGTCATCAGGAACTGTGTACATGCAGCTCCGATACAGCCACCTATAAGAGCAACCATCAGTACCAGCAGAATTTTCTTTCTGAGTGCATGAAATATTTCCAGTAAATCAATTTCAACTTCATCGTCATTGACATCAAGTGCCTGCACCCTGCTGCTCTCAAATTTGCTGTTCAAATTGTCTAACATCTGATATTTTCCTTTTCCCTTTTTCATTGTAGTTTTTGTAATTATCCGACTGATTTATTTTACAGCAGACAGTTACAGTTTTACATAAACCGTATACATTTTACCGTAGTACGTATAAAAAGTCAATTGCGAGTGACATTATTCTTTGAAATTCATTAAAATTCTTTAAAATCCGACCACAAAGTTAACTCGGTCAAAATCCATTAAAATTTATGATCTATGATTTTCTGCGGATTTCGAATGAAAAGCTGTTTCGCATAGTCTGTATCCATTTTCTTAATTACATAGCTATAGGCTTCCCCGATTCTGGAAATTCTTTTACTGCTGTCATGGCAGTCAGAACCTACAAAATGAACCAGGTCATTCTTCATCAGCTTCTGACAGTAGCGTTTTGTAAAAAAGCCGTCTTTTCCCACAATGCTGTCTGCATTGATCTGCATATAAGCTCCCATCTCTGTCAGTTCTTCTACAAAGTCCAGATCTGTACGGGTCGCTTCGTATCGTTCAATATGTGCAACAATGGGTCTGTACCCGCCGGAAAGCATTGCAGACAGGCGTTCTCTGATATAGGATGCCTCTGAATTGTGAGAGAATTCTACCAGCACATACCTGGAACCAGCCATGGTAGAAACTTTTTTCTCACGAAGCATAGGAAGCATCTCCATATTTGCATGAAATTCGCATCCGAGGTAAAGATGCAGATCTTTACTGATATCTGCTGCCGCCTCTTCTGCAAGCCGGAATTGTCTCTGTACTTTTTCCAGAGGTGTCTCAAACATCCGAAAACGAAAATGAGGCGTCAGAATAATGTTTCTCACTCCCTGCTTATATTCCATCTCCAATAATTTTCTTGTTTCTTCAATATCCGCAGCTCCGTCATCCACTCCTGGCACAATGTGGCAATGTATATCGAATATTCCTTCTTCGAGCATTCTTGTTATCCCTTCTGTCAACAAAACTGCCGGATATTCAGCAAGCAGCTTTCCATCCGGCAGTCTCTGTTATTCAACACAACTATTTTTGTTGTCTGTTATTATTCTTCTGTAGCTTCCTCAGCCGGTGCCTCAAGAGCTTTCATGCTCAGGCTGATCTTCTTGTCTTCGCCGTTGAAGTCAACAACTTTAGCTTCGATTTCCTGTCCGATTGACAGTACGTCTGCAGGTTTTGCAACGTGCTCTCTGGAAATCTGAGATACGTGAAGAAGTGCATCTACACCTGGTGCAAGTTCTACAAATGCGCCGAAGTCTGTCATACGTGCAACTTTACCTTTTACTACGTTTCCTACAGCGAAGTCCTCAGCTGCTGTGAGCCATGGATTTGCTTCCGGGAATTTGAGGGAAAGTGCAATCTTGTCTCCGTTGATCTCTTTGATAAGAACTTTAAGTGTTTCGCCAACTGTGAATACTTTCTTCGGGTTCTCTACTCTGCCCCAGGACATTTCGGAGATGTGAAGAAGTCCGTCAGCTCCGCCGAGATCGATGAATGCACCGAAATCTGTAACGTTCTTAACAGTTCCTTCAACTGTGTCGCCAACATGGATTCTCTCCATTAATTCTTTCTGTTTCTCTGCTTTCTCAGCGAGAAGAAGCTGTTTACGGTTACCGATGATGCGGCGTCTTCTCGGGTTGAATTCTGTGATAACGAATTCGATCTCCTGATCTGCATATTTGGAAAGGTCTTTCTCGTATGTGTCGGAAACGAGACTTGCAGGAATGAATACTCTTGCTTCGTCTACGTTTACACAAAGTCCGCCGTCAAGTACCTGAGTTACAGGAGCTTTTAATACTTCCTGATTCTCAAATGCTTCTTCAAGACGTTTGTTGCCTTTCTCTGCTGCCAGTCTCTTGTAAGTAAGAGTAACCTGACCTTCTCCATCGTTTACTTTGAGAACTTTTGCTTCCATTGTGTCTCCAACGTGAACAGCATCTGTGAGTACAAGGCTTGCATCGTTAGAGTATTCGTTCTTTGTGATAATACCGTCTGCTTTATAACCGATATTCAGAATAATCTCATCTTCTTTAACATCGATGACAGTACCCTGTACAATCTCTCCATTTCTGATAGTCTTTACGGAATCTTCCAGCATTTGTTCAAAACTTAATTCTGACATGTTCTTGAACCTCCTCAATAATTTTGTTTGGGGTGGAAGCCCCTGCTGTAATACCTACATAACTACTGCATTGGAACATTTCAGAATCCAAGTCTACAGGTGTTTGTATATAGTAAGTATTTCCACATTCCTTTTTACATATTTCAAACAGCTTTTGAGTATTGGAACTGTGCCGGCCACCTACGACCAACATAGTGTCTACCTCTCCGGCTATGTTTTTTGCTTCTCTCTGCCGTTCTTCGGTAGCATTACAAATAGTGTTTAAAATATTGAGAATATTTAAAACATTATTATCATACCTCTTTTTGCAAAGAATTTCAACTAAATCTTTAAATTTGTTGTAATTAAATGTCGTCTGGGACACAATGCTTATTTTTTTGCCTTTTGGGGGTACAAATGCTTCGGCTTCTTCTTTGTTTCTGATCACCGTGTACGGTCCCTGACACCAGCCGCAGATGCCCTGTACTTCAGGGTGGTCTTTGTCGCCGATGATGATGATGTGGTTTCCTGCAAGGCTTTCTTTTTCCACGATCCTGTGGATTTTCAGAACGAAGGGGCAGGTCACATCTACATAAGAGATGTTTTTTTCTTTCAGCTTATCGTAGATGGCTTTGCCTACACCGTGAGAGCGGATGACTACTGTTCCGTTCTGCAGGGTGTCATCCGGGGAATCCAGATCCGCTTCTGCGATAACATGGACGCCACGAGCTTCCAGATCCGCTACTACGCCTTCGTTGTGGATGATCGGGCCCAGAGTGAAGATTGGTTTCTGTTCTGTGTCGATCAGCTCGTAGACTTTGTCCACTGCACGTTTGACGCCGAAGCAGAAGCCTGCTGTCTCTGCTACTTTAACTTTCATGATTAGTCCTCTTAATTTATATTCATTGCCATTCTTTTGAAATTTAATCGAATAACCGCTCCTCTGATGAACTACGGACAGTTATTTGATCATGGACAAATAGCGTAGTCTGAAACAGATAATCTGTCCGCCTGACCGTTATTTCTGTATCTTCTTATTATACACATCAAGAATAGCATCTACAACCTGATCAATTCCCATTTCCGAGGAATCTACAAGCACTGCGTCCTCTGCCTGTTTCAGAGGGGAGATTTCGCGGTTCATGTCGCGTTCGTCGCGCTCGATGATGTCTTTTCGGATCTGGTCCAGGTCGAAGGATTCTCCCTTCTGTTCATATTCCAGTGCTCTTCTTTTTGCTCTGGTGTCTGCGCTTGCGGTGAGGTAGATCTTTACTTCTGCGTTTGGAAGGATGGTTGTGCCGATGTCCCTGCCATCCATGACTACGTCGTTTTTCTCTGCCAGAGTTCTCTGAAGTTTCAGAAGATGAGCTCTGACTTTCGGGTTTGCGGAGCTTTTGGATGCCATGTTTCCTACCTGTTCGGTGCGGATCATAGCATTTACGTTCTCTCCGTTGAGGATGACAATCTGTTCTCCGTTTTTGTATTCGATGGAAATGTCAGCGCCGGAACATACAGCCTCGATCTCTTCCTGATTTTCTCCGTTTACGCCATGGTTCAGAAGATATAAAGCCATTGCCCTGTACATGGCTCCTGTATCTACATAGATAAATGATAATTCTTTCGCTACTTTCTTTGCGATGGTGCTCTTTCCTGCTCCTGCAGGTCCGTCGATGGCTATGTTACATCCCATTTTCGTGGTTCCTCCTGTTTCTATTATTCAAACAGATTTTCTCTGTTTTATTATTGATTGATGTTTATGAATCGGTAAATAACGTATAGCTGAATCATATCATAGATATCATCCACCTACAAGGTACTCATCATCTGCTTGTTTCAGCTTACTGTATAGCCGTTACTGTGAACGGAGTGAACAGTAACGTATAGCCTGCGCTGCCAGATATGCGGTAGACCACGCAATCTGTAAGTTATATCCACCTGTCACTGCATCCAGATCCAGTACCTCGCCTGCGAAGTAAAGACCTGAGATTTTCTTTGATTCCATTGTTCCGGGATTGATCTCTTTGACAGAGACGCCGCCTCTGGTGATGATGGCTTCTTTAAACTCACCCATTCCTGTGATTGTGAAGGGGAAGGCTTTGATAAGGTCAATGAAGTGTTGGCGTTCTTCTCTGGAGATGTCGTGGATTTTCTTCTCTGCGGGGATTCCACCCAGTTCCAGCATTACCGGAGTCAGAGATGACGGGAAAAGTACGCCAATCACATTCTTGAACTGTTTGTTTGGTCCTGCTTCAAATTCACGCAGGATCCTGGCATCCAGTTGTTCTCTGGTGAGTGCAGGCTTCAGATCCAGATATGCGGACAGTTCGCCGTTTGGTGCTTTCGCCAGTTTTGCACCGATGTGGGCACTGGCGGAGAGGATCATTGGACCTGTGACTCCGAAATGGGTGAACATCATCTCTCCGAAATCCTCGTAAAGTACTTTCTTTCCATTCTTTATGGTGAGTCCTGTGTTCTTAAGGGAAAGTCCCTGAAGCTTAGGGATATAGTCTTCTTTTGTCTTTAATGGCACAAGGGAGGGAGCAATGTCCGTGACTTTCAGTCCCAGTTCTCTTGCGAAGCGGTATCCGTCACCTGTGGAGCCTGTACTCTGATAAGAGAATCCGCCGGTTGCCACGATGACTGCATCGCCTTCTATGAAAGTACCATCTGTAAGTATAACTCCTGTGATCTTCTCCTGCTGTATGTCAGATGATTTTTTTCCTTTTCTGCTTTTTCCTGCATCAGATCCTGATTCTGTTAATGTGGCTTCTGATTCAAGGGTATTTACGGAATCTGTTACAGATTCCGTTACAGGTTTCTTTACGATTTCCTGCACAGCAGTATGAAGATGAATCTTTGCTCCTGCTTTCTTCAGCTCACGCTCCAGAGCGCGGATGATGTCTGAAGAATGGTCAGACTGTGGGAATACTCTGTTTCCACGCTCTACCTTCAGAGGGACACCTGCTTTCTCAAAGAACTCCATTACATCCTGAGGGGTAAATGAATAGAAACTGCTGTAGAGGAACTTGGGATTGCTCATCATTGCAGGAAAGAGTTCTTCTGTGTCGCAGGCATTTGTCACATTGCATCTGCCTTTTCCTGTGATGAAAACTTTCTTTCCCAGTTTCTCGTTCTTCTCTAATATATGAACTTCATGATGGTTACGGGCTGCAAAAACCCCTGCCATCATTCCGGCGGCTCCGCCGCCGATT
>UMDE01052018.1_pt1 | contig 28941 bp, 21 predicted proteins | sample 1964411 | NCBI WGS metagenome assembly UMDE01 (sample SAMEA4835986, study PRJEB28245) | human gut metagenome | biome: gut microbiome; material: fecal sample | place: Denmark | collected 2008
CGACCGGGCGGAGATCTTCTCTACCCGTTTTGAGGCCGACGGGATGACTTTCGAAGTTCCGACCGAGCATATGTTTTCGTTCAACAATCCGATAGGGGCCTGCCCGGTTTGCGAAGGGTATGGCAAGGTTGTCGGAATCGACGAAGAGCTCGTCGTGCCCGACAAGACCAGAAGCATCTACGACGACGCGATAGCCGCCTGGCGCGGCGATACCATGAAGTGGTGGAAAGAGCAGTTGGTGGCTTCTGCCCACAAGTTTGATTTTCCGATACACAGGCCCTACTACGAACTCACCAGAGAGCAGAAACAGTTGCTGTGGACGGGAAACCGCTATTTCAAAGGGCTGAACGATTTCTTCGCATACCTCGAAAGCGAACGCTACAAGATACAGTATCGGGTATTGCTCTCCAGATATACGGGCAAGACGCTTTGCCATGAATGCGGCGGGAGCAGGCTCCGTAAGGAGGCGCTTTACGTCAAAGTAGGCGGCAAGAACATCGCAGAGCTTGTGGCTATGAGCGTGGACAGCCTCATGGAATTTTTCGGCAGTCTCGTCCTGGACGAACACGACGCACAGACGGCTTCGCGCGTCTTGGTCGAAATACGTAACCGGCTGGCTTACCTCTCCGATGTGGGGTTGGGATATCTGACGCTTGACCGTCTCTCCTCCACCCTTTCCGGAGGTGAGAGCCAGCGCATCAATCTCGCCACGTCGCTCGGTAGCAACCTGACCGGTTCGCTCTATATTCTTGACGAACCGAGTATCGGTCTCCATCCGCGCGATACGGCGCGGCTCATTAAGGTTCTTAGGCAACTCCGCGATTTGGGCAATACGGTAATCGTCGTCGAACACGAGGAGGAGATAATCCGCGCTGCCGACCGTATCATCGACATCGGCCCGGAAGCGGGTTACAACGGCGGACAGGTGGTATTCAACGGTTCGTTCGAACAGCTTGAAAAGGCGGAAGGCAGCCTGACGGCGGATTACCTGACAGGCAAACGCGCCATACATCCTCCGACTTCTCCGCGCGGCTGGAGCAACTGCATTGAAATAAAGGGTGCGAGAGAGAACAATCTCAAAGGGATAGACGTGAAGATACCGCTCGGTGTGATGACCTGTGTTACAGGAGTGAGCGGCAGCGGCAAATCGTCTCTCGTAAAGGGGATACTCTATCCGGCTGTCCGGCGCAAACTGTTTGAAACGGGTGTGAAACCGGGTAGTTTCGAAGGGCTGGCTGGCGACGTCGGCATGTTGAAATCCATCGAGATGATAGACCAAAATCCGATTGGAAAGTCGCAGCGTTCCAATCCCGTCACCTATACCAAGGCCTACGACTACATTCGCAAGATATTCGCCGACCAGCCCTATGCCGTGAACAACGGCATGACGCCCTCCTATTTTTCGTTCAACCGGCCCGGCGGCCGGTGCGAAGAGTGTCAGGGTGACGGTTTCGTGGTGGTAGGTATGCAGTTTATGGCCGACATCGAGCTCAAATGTGAGCACTGCGGAGGCAAACGCTTCAATGACAACGTATTGGAGGTCAAGTATCATGGCCGGTCGATATACGATGTGCTGGAGATGACGGTGGACGAGGCGATGGAGTTTTTTGCGCTGGACGGCGGCAATGCCGCGAACAGGAAAGTGCTGGAGATACTGAAAACGCTGCAGGATGTGGGGCTGGGGTATATCAAGCTCGGCCAATCCACCTCCACCCTCTCCGGAGGAGAGATACAGCGGGTGAAACTGGCTACTTTTCTGATGAAGGACAATGCTTCGGAGAGTACCCTGTTCGTGTTCGACGAACCGACGACCGGACTCCATTTTCACGACATCAACAAGCTCCTCGCGGCCTTCAATGCCCTCATCGAAAAGGGACATACCATTGTGGTTGTGGAGCACAACATGGATGTCATCCGGTGTGCCGACTGGGTGATAGACCTCGGCCCGGAAGCGGGCGAAGGGGGTGGACGCCTGGTGTTTGCAGGAACTCCGGCCGACCTTGCGGAGTGTCCGGAGAGCCATACCGGACAATATCTCTCTTTACGGGCCCAAAACCGAAACGACTGATGGAATTCATCACATATACCTTGCCCAACGGCATCAGATGCATCCTCAAACAGGTCAAATCGGCGGTGGTACATTGTGCCCTGACCGTAAATCCCGGCAGCCGCGACGAGCTGCCCGGCGAATACGGCATGGCCCATCTTGTAGAACACACGCTGTTCAAGGGGACGCAGCGGCGGAAAGCCTGGCAAGTGAATTGTCGGCTGGAGAACATGGGTGGAGAACTCAACGCCTATACGACCAAGGAAGAGACCGTGGTGCATGCCACTACCCTGCGAGGCGACTACGCCAAGGCGGTGGAACTGATAGCCGACATCGTTTTCCGCTCTACTTTTCCGGAACATGAGGTAGAGAAGGAGAAGAACGTGATTTTCGATGAGATAAATCTCTACAAGGATTCTCCGACCGACCGTATATACGACGAATTTGAGGACCGGATTTTCGACGGTTCGTCGCTCGGACACAACATTCTCGGCAGTAAGGCTACGCTGCGCCGGATGCACAGTGAAGATATCCGGCGGTTCGTCGCCCGAACCTATACGACCGACCAGATGGTCTTTTCGCTTATCGGCAACCTCTCCGAAAAGGCTTTTCGGACAGTGGCCGACCGCTGGTTCGGAGGTATATCGGCGAGCCGGCGGGCATTCGGCCGGACGGTACATCCTGCCCCGGAACCGTTCTGTCTCTCTGTCGGCCGCGGCACCCATCAGGTACACTGTATGAAGGGCAAGCGTGCCTACGACCTGAAGGACGACAGACGCCTGCCGCTGATGTTGCTGATGAATACCCTCGGCGGCCCGTCTGCCAATTCGCTGCTGAATGTGCTGCTTCGGGAAAAAAACGCGCTTTCCTATTCGGTGGAAGCCACCTATACGCCCTTTACCGACTCGGGTGTCGCCTCCATCTACTTCAGCTGTGAGAAGGAGAATGCCTCCCGGTGCATAGAGTTGATGGACAGGCAATTGGGTGAGTTGGCAGAGCATGTCCTCTCTCCGCGCCGCCTTTCGGTCGCCAAAAGACAATTCCTCGGACAGCTCGCCATTTCTGCCGAAAACAACGAATCGTATATGCTGGGGGCGGCCAAAAGCTATCTCGTATTCGGAGATGTGGACGGTTTCGGGGAGGCGAAGGAGAAGATAGAGGCGCTCGACGGGGAGACGCTCCGGACGGTAGCGGAAGAGATATTTACGGGCATGTCGGCCCTGATTTACAAGTAGCGGATGGAACGTTTGGAACGTTATATACACGAAATGTCGTCGCCCGAGGACGCATTGATGGAGGAACTGACACGGACCACAAATCAGCGGGCTGTTCATCCCCAGATGCTCTCGGGACATATACAGGGGCGATTCCTCGGTATGCTCGTTAGAATGCTGCGTCCGCACCGGGTACTCGAAATAGGTACGTTTACGGGATATTCGGCGCTCTCCATGGCCGCTGGCATGGGGGCCGGAGCGATACTCGATACGATAGAAGCGGACGACGAACAGGAGGAGCTGATACGTTCGTTCGTGGAGCGCAGCGGATACGGTGACCGAATCCGCCTGCATATCGGCAGTGCTCTCGCGGTGATGCCCTCTCTGAACGAAACTTACGATTTGGTCTTTATCGATGGCGACAAGCGCGAATATCCGGCCTATTACCGTATGCTGATGGACGAAGGGCGGACGGTGCCGCTGGTCCGTTCCGGCAGTTACCTCATCGCCGACAACATCCTGTGGTACGGGAAGGTGGCCGAACCGGAGCAGTACCGCGACCCCCATACCATGGCGATACGGGAATTCAATCGGATGGTCAGGGAAGACGACCGGGTGGAAAATGTAGTACTCCCCCTGCGTGACGGTCTGAACCTGATTCGGGTGAAATAATGCATGCTCGGGATAACGGAAAAGGTATAATTAATTCAATAAATTAATAAATCAGTTTCTTTTCCGGTAATTTGCCGGACTTATTCGGTAATCTATATGGAGATAATGAAGATAGCGATTCTGGTGGACGGTGGTTTTTTCGATGCCGTTAATAAGAACAGAGTCAACGGTATGCTTCCGACGGCAGACCATGTGAAGCAGGAAGTGGATAATACGATGCGATTGATTCGGGCGAAAACCCTTACCGATTCGGAAAATATTAAGGACGTATTGTTTCGCGTCTATTTCTATGACGCCCGGCCGTTCAGCGGTAAAAAGACAAACCCGCAAGGGGAAGAGTACGATTTTACGCTATCGAAGTCGTATGTCGCGAAGACCGATTTGTTAAACGAACTTGCCCGAACCGATAAATTCTGTCTGCGGTTGGGAATGTTGTCTTTTGCCGGATGGCAGCCTAAGATTGATGATAACGGCACTTTGACTGGGTATCGTCCATCTTTCAAGCAAAAGGGTGTGGATATCAAGGTCGGAATGGATATGGTTTGGATAGCGACCCATAAGGTTGTAGATAAAATCGCTATCATAGGCGGGGATTCCGATTTCATAGACCCGATTGAATTTGCAAAAAGAGAGGGAATACAGGTATATCTCAACCACATGGGCCTTAAAGTGAAAGATGAACTCATCCAGAGTTGTGATTTCGAATTGAAGTAATTTGTTATCGTAGTGAAAAAGGCAGGCCCCAGGGCCTGCCTTTTTCACTATCGACGCTTTGTTGCCGTGGCGGTTTGCCGGTGGATGCCCTGTTACAGGTGTACCGCATGGCCGAGGGCGGCTTCCGCAGCTTCCATAACGGCTTCGCTCATTGTGGGGTGCGGATGTACCGTCGCGGCTATCTGGTGCGCCGTCGCTCCCAGCGCTTTCGCCAACGTGGGTTCGGCGAGCATCTCCGTTACATTGGCCCCCATCATGTGGGCGCCCAGCAGTCGGTCGGTTTTCGCATCGAAAATCAACTTGACAAACCCGTCTCGGTCGCCTGCGGCCGTTGCCTTTCCGGAAGCCGTATAGGGGAACTGTCCGACTTTGATTTCGTAACCGCCTTCGATGGCCTGTTTCTCCGTCAGCCCGACCATGGCGATTTCCGGCGTAGTGTAGACACATGACGGAATGGTGGTATAATCTATCGGGGCGGGAGCGTGACCGCATATCTTTTCCACGCAGCAGATGGCTTCGGCAGAGGCCACATGCGCCAGTGCGGGGCCGTGAACGATGTCGCCGATGGCATATACGCCTTCGACATTCGTACGGTAGAAGTCGTCTACTGTTATTTTGTCGCCCTGGAGCGTGATGCCCGCCTCTTCGAGACCGAGTCCTTCGAGGTTCGACTTGATGCCGACTGCCGAAAGGACGATGTCGGCCGTAAGTATCTCTTCGCCTTTTTTCCCTTCGATGCGGAGTTCGCATTTTCCGTCGCCGTTTACCGTCACGTCTTTCACCGTAGTACCGGTCATGACGCCTATCTTCATCTTCCGGAAGGCGCGTTCGAGCGCTTTGCTGACGTCGGTATCGGCGGCCGGAAGCAGTTGCGGCAGGTATTCGATAATCGTTACCTTCACTCCGAGCGAGGCATAGAAATAGGCGAACTCGCAGCCGATGGCACCCGAACCGACTACGGCCATGCTTTCGGGAAGTTCCCTGAGGACGAGAGCCTCTTTGGAGGAGATGATTTTCCGGCCGTCGATAGGCATGAACTTCATCTCGCGCGGACGGGAACCGGTCGCCAGTATGATGTGGGAAGCCTCTACGGTCTGTTTCGTACCGTCGGTTCCTTCCACCTCGACCGTACCTTTCCCGCCGAGCCGTCCGCGGCCGTTGATGACCTCGATTCCGTTCTTCTTCATCAGGAACGATACGCCCTTGCTCATCGTATCGGCCACTCCCCTGCTGCGTTCGACGATTTTGTCGAGCGGGGCGGTTATCTCTCCGTTTATCTCGATACCGTAACCGGCCGCGTGTTTGGCATAATTGTACACCTGAGCGCTTTTCAGAAGGGCTTTGGTGGGAATGCAACCCCAGTTCAGGCAGACGCCGCCCAATTCGGCTTTTTCCACTACGGCGGTTTTCAGGCCGTTCTGCGCGGCCTTTATCGCGGCCACATATCCTCCGGGGCCGCTGCCTATTACGACAACATCGTATTTCATTTCTTGTTTGTTTTAATGTGATTATCCATTTTCTTTCAAACCTGCGGCCCGAACGGAGCGGGCTCCGGCCAGGCCGCAAATTTAACAAATAAGCCCCGGATTCCTTCCGCGGCCGGCTGCTTTTATTCCACTACGCGCAGCACGTCGCCGTGGTCCCGGACGACCGCTTCCTTCCATTCGTCCGTATAACCGGGCCATTCGGGTGTTTCGGGTATCTTGTCGTTGTAACCGTTGGTTACGAAACCGTCGGCGTTCTCCACCTTCACGTTACCGTCGATATATTTAACCATCAGGTATCTGTCCAGTGTCTTCCATCGGTCGAACAGCCGTTGTGCATTCTCGACGGAAAATCTCGTGGCTTCGCGTATCATTCGGTTATGCGACATATTGCTGTGCATCACCTTTTCGTCGAACTCCTGTACCTTGAGCAGCATTTCATTCTCCCATGCGTCCACGTTCTCGCGGACAGCCTTGCCGATTACATTGTACCGCAGGTAGGCGAACTGTGCCACACGGTTGAAAATCCAGAACGCCGCCGTGTCGGAGTACTCCAGCAGACTACCGTTCTCTTCGCTGAAACAGGGAGGGACTTCGGTCGTCCCGCAGTATATCGGTGTCAGCGCCGAAGTGGCAGCATCGTCCACACCGAACCAGAGTACGCCCCCTATCGCATCGGGCAGATAGCTGCGGGCCTGCGCCACGAACCAGAAACCGGTCTGCTGCGTTGCGGTCGCACGTTCGTTCACATAGGTCTCTCCTTCCCACTCCCACTCCATGGGCCGCCAGCGGTAGGGACATGCGCTGCCGCCTGCACCGATGTCGGCGGTCATGTCCATCGGAGTACCCTCGAAATGGTCGCGCATGGCGTCGAACACCTCCTTGGGCGAAATCTTCTTCGAGGGTTTCACCCACAGGGGCATACGATTTTCGGGATTGTATCCCATCGCATAATCCAGGTAAGCGTCCATGCCCGGGGCGAACGTACGGAAGAACGACCATACGCGGGCTTCGCAGCCGCGCATCGTTCCGAATTCGAGCGGCGCGTACACGTCGCTGAAGCTGAAATCCTCGTCGCTGCCGTCGTAATATCCCATCTCGCGGGCGAACGAAATGACATCCGGGGCATAAAGACAATTCTCTGGGTCGTCAAGCGGGAACTGCGTGATGCGGGCCTGGTTGGCATGCGCACAGATGTAACCGTCGGGGATACGGCGGGCTACCCAGACGATGCCTTTGTTGACGTTCCGACCCTCCACGATTTTGCTCCCCTTGCCTATCATCTCGAAAATCCACGCCTCTTCCTTGTCCACTATCGAGAACGATTCGCCGCTGGAGGCGTAACCGTACGTATTGGCCAGCTCCACGATGGTGGCGATGGCCTCCCGCGCCGTAGCAGCCCGCTGGAGCGTGATGTAGATGAGCGAACCGTAGTCGATGCCGCCATCGGGGTCTGCCAGTTCCGGACGGCCGCCGTAGGTAGTCTCAGCGATAATCAACTGACGGTCGTTCATGTTGCCTACCGTGGAGTAGGTGTGCGCGGCTTGCGGAATGTCTCCGAGGTAGCGGCCCGTATCCCATTCATAGACGGGCATCATGGTTCCCGGCCTGTAGCCCTTGCGCGGGGCATCGTATTTGTACAGCGCCCCGTAGAGCTGGTGCGAATCGGCGGCATAACTTACCATGGCCGAACCGTCCGTGGATGCTCCTTTCGTGATGATGAAATTGGTACATGCGGCAGCGGTTCCCACCCCTATGGTCGCAAGTAGTCCGGCTGCCAAAAAGAATTTTCTCATTTTATAGCGTATTAATTGATTGTCCGTATCGACACGGAAAGCAAATATATGAAAATTATGCGTATTTTTGTCTTAACATAAAAATAGCGATGTCACTGACAGAAAGATTACAGGAGGTTAAGGCCTCCATTCCGGAGGACGTCACGCTGGTGGCCGTCTCCAAAACCCATCCGGCAGAGATGATACGCGAGGTGTACGATGCCGGCCAGCGGATATTCGGCGAGAACCGTCCGCAGGAACTCAGGGAGAAGTATCCCCTTTTACCGCCCGACATACGGTGGCACATGATAGGACATTTGCAGACCAATAAGGTGAAGTACATCGCTCCCTTCGTGGAGCTCATCCATTCGGTCGATTCGGACAGGCTGCTGGCCGTGATAGACCGCGAAGCCGCCAGGAACGACCGGACCATCGATGTCCTCTTTGAGGTGCACGTTGCCATGGAGGAGACCAAGAGCGGATGGGCACCGGAGGAGCTGCGCAGCTACCTGGCCGGAGGGGCATGGCGGACATATGGAAACGTACGCATCCGGGGCCTGATGGCCGTGGCGTCGCAAACGAATGACGATGTACGGATACGGGCCGAATTTACTGCAGTACACGGGTTGTTCCGTGAATTTCGGGAAGCCTACTTCGGAGCCGGGTTCGATACGCTTTCCATGGGAATGACGCACGACTATCCCATTGCCGTGGAGTGCGGTGCCACCATGGTACGCATAGGCAGCAGGATATTCGGAGAGCGGGATTATAGGAAATAATATATCCCGCTTTTTTTATTGCCCCATTTTTACCGTTTTTTACCTATTTTTCACATAGTTACCGTCTGTAAACCTGTTACGGCGTTTGCCTTTATTTGCCCTTGTTTGGTACATTTTTGGCACGTTTTTGTCACCCGAGCCAGTATTGGTTTTCAATACGTTGCAAATATACCCGGCACGTTTTTGTCACCCGACAATTATTTTTGTTTGTCTTTGTCTGCTTTTGTTTTACTTTTGCTTTCAGTGATGAAATTTAAAACGTGCTTCTTTATGAGAAGAAAACAGACCAAAGTAAAGGAGCCGGTACGTTTACGGTTCAAGGAATTAAAGGACGGGGGTAAATCTATATTTTTGGATTACCAGGTGAACGGGCGGCGATGCCGGGAGGCGCTTAAATTGTATTTAGTGCCGGAAAGGGACGCGACGGCAAGGGTGCAGAATGAAAATGCCCTCCAAGCGGCTAACACGATAAAATCAAAACGCATTATCGAGTTGATGAGAGAAGAAGCCGGGCTATCCAAAGCCACCGTGCGCGGCAAAATGCGCCTTTCCGATTGGATGGATACATACCGCACACAGAAAACCGGACAAGGACGTGCCGACAATTACATACGGAGCATAAATGCGGCCTGCGCATATTTGGGCGACTATGCCCGGGACGGCCTCACTATGCAGGACGTAAACGCGGAATTTTGCCGCGGTTTCATTGAATACCTAAAAACGTCACCGGGACGGCAGGGCCGGGGCATTTCATCCGGCACAAGGGCGCAGATACTAACCATATTTTCCGGGATGCTGAATGCCGCCGTATCGGCGGAAATAATTCAAACCAACCCTATGCACAACATCCCGGCGGAATGCAAGCCCAAGCGCCCGGAAAGTACGCGGGAATTTCTTACCGTGGAGGAGGTCCAAGCGTTGGTTTCCGCTCCGTGTAAGAACGAGAGCGTAAAACGCGCCTTTCTGTTTTCCTGTTTTTGCGGTTTGCGCTGGAGTGATGTTTGCGCGTTGAGGTGGTGCGATATATCATGTAACGGCAATCATTATCATGCCCGTATAACGATTAAAAAGACGCGCCGCCCTCTTGTCGTGCCTTTGTCGGAGGCTGCATTGCAACAACTCCCGGAGCGCGGGAACGCCGGAGACGACGACACCGTTTTTACGTTGCCCTCGTTAGATGCGGCAACGCGCCATTTAAAGGCGTGGGCAATGCTGTGCGGCATTAACAAAAACATCTCCTTTCACTGCTTTAGGCATCACCATTTATCCTACACGCTAAAAATAAGCAGTTTATAAGAATATGCTTTTTTAATAGGTAACGATTTAGAAACGAGCTAAATGCACTTATCTGTCTTATTTTGCATTATTGAAATGAACGCTTTATTATCTTCACAAAGATACATTTTCATAATCAAACAAGCAAAGAAATCACATTTGATCTAAGCTCTATTTCCAACCTTTGAGCTATTCATAATCCTTGTATCCGTCATACATGTGAAAGGTTATGTGTGTGATATTGGTTGGACCATCCACTTTTAAGATTATGAATAAACCTCTTGTGAAATCTTTGCTTGTAATTCTTTATTCAAATCAAATTTTGTCCATTTAGTGAAAATATACTTGTTTTGCTCTGCAAAGTTAATAATACTTTCCTGTATTTTTAAGTCTTTGATATCCATTTCTTTTAGAAAAAGAATCTTATCAGATTTACAAAGATAAGGACAAGTCATAAAATCAGCAGTCATAATTGACAATTCTGCATTTCTGTTTCTCTCTGCAATAGGAACAGATTTATATATATCTAAAATTTCTTTTATTAAATCTACTTTAAGGTCTTTGTATGCTTCATGATTTCCGTAGTAATATAAAAGAACCTGACATATAAACATATTGTATTTATTTATACTATTCTTAATATATTGTTTAAGTATGTCAGAAGAGAACAAGTAACGTGTACCTAAACTTTTAGCAATAACCAGCAGATAAATACTCTCATGCATAGCATTATTATATTCCCCTGTCGTCTTTAATATTAAGTACAACTCATCTTGTATTTTCTTAAGTATATTATTACGATAGTAGTCATCAAAACGAATGTATTTTTCCTTTTTCTGTCTGTAATCGCTTCTAATGTATATAACAATAGAGTTAAGAAGTTTTTGAACTTTCAATGTTGTATTAATTTGTCGATTGGCATTATACATAAAAAAGGCAATATCAATAATAGCACTAAGATATGATACTAATTGTTTCTGAGCAGACATTCTTATTTTTATGGCTTTCTCTTTTTCATCTGAATCTTTGAACTTAGATGTACAAAGAGCCTTATATCCAGCATCAAAATTAGTCAAAAATCTATCCACCCTACGGCCTAATATTTCTAGTGTGTAATTAACAACGTCATTGTAAGAAACATCTGTCTCACTGATGATAGATTTAAAGTCAGCAATAGTATAGTTTGGATCTGCATATAATGAAAGCTTTGATGATAGCACCTTGGTTAAATCAATATTGTTATCTGCTTCTACTACTTGATCTTCTATTGTCGTATTTGAAATATCATCTACATCATCTAAAATATCTTCAGCTGGTAAATTAATCTCATCGTGTTCCCATATTTTTTGTTTCGTTAATGTTTGTACCAGCATATTTATCCTTAACTTCGCTTTTGTCACATTTGTAATAAAAGGTCTCTCATATTCTATAGTTTTGGATGGACTTATACAGAGCTTATATTCTGACAACCATTTAGTGAAACATTCAATAATAGTTTGTTCATCTTTTTTGTTGTTGTAAAAAAGAAAATAATCATCTACATATCGATAACATTCATAGTCAACTTTATGTATCAAGTTTTTATTATTAAGTTCATGCTCTACTTTTTCATCAATATTTTGCAAAATTATTTCAGCGAAAATTCTAGAAAATTCAGGACCAATTACAATACCATTTGTTTCTCTGGCATTAAAAGATTGCATCATGTCATCAAAAGCATCACCTAACCAACTTCCTTTATAACCAGGCATAAGCTTCACACTATTTCTTCCTCCTCCAACTGCCCAAGTTATAGAATGTGTATAGATACTGTCGAAACAGCTTTGAAGATCAAACTTAACTAGATATTTGAATTTCTTTTCTGCTCTTTGATATCGATAGTCTTCATAAAATTTATAAATGTTTGAGTACTTCTGATAACTAAAGTAACTCTTAAGGTTCTCATATTCATTAAAATACAATTCAACACTTTCACGTTTCTTTCCCAATAATTTTGCGTGTAATCTATCCTTATAGTAGAAATATTGAGCAACTTTTACTGGCTTTCTTAAAGAGAAACTACTTCTTGAACATAGATATAATATAGAATATCTATATTTATCATAAAAATCAACTGCTTGTAGTTGATTTAATGGATGGATAATAGATAGTATTCTACTTTTGCCGGTTTTGTGCGCAATGTTAAATTGAAAAGGATAAAATACACTATTTTGTTTTAAGGATGCAGTATTAGAGAAACCAAATAATAGATGAGCAAAGCCAAGCCCTCCCTCATCTATCTTTTTTTTCTGTTTTAGAAAAATATATGATTTACCTTGTTCGTTACATTCTTCCTCTATATAGAACTTGTATTTTGAGACGAAACGATAAAAATACCGGTTTGAAAAAGTCAATGGTGTTTCATATGGTAATACATCAGAAAATAAGACTCTTTCTTTACCATATTTTAATTTGATTTTCTTTCTTTTTTTCATACCCACGATCTTTTAATTACTTGTAAGCGACGTTTGCTAATACAAAATCGTTTTCTGGACTCAAATCCCTTAACAAAATTTGCGTTTTTTAGTAGCACTCTTTTTAATTTATCCTCCTCTGTCTTACGTTCCATTTCTGATCCAAATCCTGAAATAGGTAATGATATTTTCGCTATCTTTTTTTCCAAGTATTTGTCATATAAACTTAAAACTGAAGAATTATCTAATATTTGATTAGAGTAATATGCTCCAATTTTTATTCCTTTTTTATTGTTATGTAGATTTGTATTAGCAGTCAAAATACGTAGGGCATCAAACAAATAAGATTTAGCCTTTAAATAATCTATTGACAATAAATTAGAGAAAGTATCAAATATTTTATCTATACGCGTTATGGTTTTTTTGATTTTTTTACTTGAATGACATACCTTAACAATACCGTTAGAAATACTAAAACGATAACCTAAAAAATCGAATTCGTATGACTTACCTGTTGTAGCATCAATAACTATTGTTTTATCAGGTGACAATGTTAGTCCTTTATCCTTAAATATATTCTCAATTAAACTTTTATAATAATCAATTGCTTTATTATCTTTAGGAGTTTGAACAGGATGTATGATAATTATGATGTCATCCACATACCTATTATAGTAAATTATTTCACCTATTTTCTGTTTTATATCCTAATCTATCTTGGACAAATACAATTCTGCTAAATATGAACTTATTGCACACCCTCTTGGAATCCCTGTATTGGAAGTTGTTACCAAACATCTACAATTTTTCTTTTCAAATTCATTGCAGATCAGCCCTTTTAACATTGTTTTATTTTTATAGTCTAAAAGGGTATTGTCATCAATTATTTTAAACAATTGATTGTGCGGTATTGATTCAAAGCAATGTTGTATATCTGTCCTTATAATATATTTGGGATGCTTATCTTCACCAAGTAATTGTTTAACTTGACTTAATATATTGTTACGACTAGACATTTGCAGGTTGAAAGTGTGTTTCAAATTTCTACATAAAATTTTCATTGCAAAAAATTCTTCTGCAGTTTTTCCTATCAAATAATTTGGTTTCTTAGGATCATCTGATTGCTTTGATGTTAATGTAAACTTGAATCCACGCCTGTTTATTCCTTCGGAGATTTTAAAAAGACACTTAGTCAACAAGTCTTTTTGCTTTATCGCATTATCTTTCATCTTTATCTCTAACTCAAGAATTTCAGTTTCTTGTTCTTCAGTACGTATTTCTTTTGAAATTTTTTTTAGAGAATTTATACTATGACGCATAACTCTATATTCCTTTGCAGCTTCTAAATATTCTGCTGAAAGGAATTCCTTCTTTACTTGTCCTTTGCGATTTGATTGCATAAAGACTGTATTGATTGTATCATAGCTAAAAGACTGATCAAGCATAGTTCTATTGTTTTCAACAAAAATACAAGTTTTTTGCAAGACTTTTGTTTATATACAATAAAACATTTCTTTTGTTTTATATATGCCGCAAAATAAGTCTTTTCTGTATTATCTACTTTATTTAATAAATTGAGCGATAAATAATGGCGTTCACTATATATTATTGCTTATCTATTTCCAAAAATCCCATTTGAAATGCATCAGGAAAGATAAATTTCTTTTCTCCTAATACAAATCTGACATAGATAAACTTCTTATTTTTATTGATTTTTACGACTATTCCTTTACCAAACTTCTTGTGAACTACAGTACTGTCAACCATTAACTTCTCAAGTCGTTTTTTGAGATCACCATCCTCTTTCGTTGATTGCACAGATGGTGACTTCGCAGTAGTGAGCTCATTTACAGGGCGAGATTGTACAACTGGTACAGAATGAGGTTGTGAGGTCTTTGTTGTTCCTTGTTCAGTTTGTTTTTTATTGACTGTCTCAGTACCTTTTGAATAGGAATCAGAAGCTACCTGTGTCATTGAGGATTGCTGATTGTAGAAGAGTTTTTCATACTGTTCCTTGCGGATGGTAGTATCCCAGCCACCTACTTCGTCTGCTATATGCCTATTGATACCAGTATATGTCAGACTCGCATCTTCATAGCGTTTGAATTTGAAGATAGCGTCGTTCATCAGCGGTGCATTAAATACACCGAGTGAACATAGCATATTAAAGTCCTCGACACTTAAACCTGTAACTTTCTTGAACAGTCCTGGCTCTAACTGTGTAATGACATCTTTCAGGCACCTTTCACGATAGTCGGTCAAATACATAAATACGGGAATACGAGTAGCAAACTTTATCAATTTCTCTTGAATCTGTTTGCGTTTACTCTTCATTTCCTTTTCCTCGTCAGAAATTTCCTTTTTCTCCTTTGGGGTTGGATTGGGATTTTCTTTCTTTGCCTTTTTGACGGCCTCGGATTTATTGATGATGGTAGTAAGGTCATTGTTCAGGTTGCGGAACCCTTCTATATTCATTAAGGCTTTCATGGCTTCAGGACTCGCAAGCAAACGTTTCAGCGTATCATTATCTACATTTACAAGCAGGGCTGATTCCCATCGTTTTGCCAATAGCGTAGCCGAAGTTCCAGCCAAAGCGATATCCAAGATGTCTTGTGCATCAACTTCCTTCATGCTGCTTCCATCATAAGCCAGCACAGGAAGAAATTTTATGAACTCACCGACTTTCGCCTCTGGGTTGGATTCATTGATATCCAGTCTGCAACTGTAATCGGATATTTGCCGTAAGGCTCTGTCAAGGGCGAAGTCAAAAACATAGCATTCATTTTTCATTATGATACGATTTCCATCCTCATCCTTTATCTCCCATGGACTTTGAACTCTAAATGCTGCCTGAAAATATGTTTCCGGACTTTTCAAATTACGGAGCATGAATATCCCAGTCCAAGGCTTCACGGTAACACCTGTTGTCAGTTTACCACAAGTCAGTGTTATTGTCTTTGTTGTAAGAGGATTCCCCATATTTGCCTGAACCGGATATAAAGCATCCAGACCGATTCCGGCTGCAGTTCCAGCACATACTGTTACTTTGTAATCATGGTAAAATTTATTTTGCCGTTGAGCAAGCAAATTGGCCATAGCAAAACAAGATGCAACATTAGGTAAAAACCAAAGTGTATGAGAAAGCACATTGAGTAATCGAGTATCGCTGAATGGCATTGGAGGACGTTTATCCTGTCCTAACTTCATATCATCTATACTAGCCGGGAGATATGAACCACGAATAAGATTCAGCCATTTCTGTACCTCGTTCTCATATTTGAATCTGGCATTTGCCCCTTTGCCTTCTGCTGCGAAAAACACATTCAAATCAAACTCATCAAACTCACCTTGCTTTGCTACTTCCTGTATTTCATCAGGCATACGGTAAGTAAGCATTACCATTCGTGGTAGGGCCAGATATGGATTACCACTACCTTTCCATTCTTTTTTGGCTCGCTGCTCGTCAGAATAAGTCCAGTTAAAGATCTGTTCCTCTATAAATTCTCCAGTATTGATGGCTCTGAATGGTGTTCCTGAGAGAAACAGATAATATCGTGTTGAAATAGGAAGCCATGTTTCATTAATGGCATTGCTCGCTTCATCTTTCTGATATTTTTCCGCATCAAAATCTACCTCATTTTCTTCATCTTCCCTTTCAAACAATTCCTTTGCTTTCTCTTTCCAGGCTCCGAAGTGATATTCGTCAAATATTACCAAATCCCAATTTGTCGAATGGATAAACTCATTCTTGGTCTTTATACCTCCATTTTCGTTTGTGCCAAGCAAATCTTGAAACGAACCAAAAACAACAATAGGTCTTGATTTATCCGCACGATTAAACTCTTGGTCAATATTCAGGTTATTGTTGCGGGCATCTTTATTGGATATGTACTGCCATCCTTCAAAATCGATATGAGATACAATGTCTTCTCTCCAAGCCGATTCTACAGCAGGTTTGAATGTAAGGATTAAAATCCGCGACAAGCCCATTTTCTTTGCCAGCTGATAACTGGCAAATGTTTTCCCGAAACGCATTTTTGCATTCCACAAGAACTTTGGTGTGCGACCAGGTTCTTCTTTGAGTGCCTGATCAAAATATTTTTTAGTCTGTTCTACAGCACGAAACTGTTCAGGACGCATCGTGAAATTCTGTGTTCTGTTCTCAACATTGTCTGAACCTGTACGAAGGGATAATATAGCCGCTTCAACATCAGATACAGAACACTTGAACCACTCATCGGTTTTGTCAAGAGGATTCAATCGATGACAACCTTTGCTTTCAAGAATCTTGTGTATATTTTTATCAGTAAAGCATGATCCATCATTAGCCATTGCTGACTCCACTAATACAATCTCATACTTGATTTTACTTGTGTGCAACTGTTCCTCAATACGTTCTTTAGCATTACGATCAGTATAACCGATTTTCAAATATCCTTTGTGTGAATCTACTCCAGGCAATCTGTAGGCATATATTGTAGGAGTAACAGCAGGTCGTTGGGGAAAGTAGTTATGTTCCATAATTTACTCCATTGATGTAATCATTGATTCAATAAAATCAATTTCATTTTGGGTTAGATTGTATTTCTCGTAAAGTTCCTTATCAGTCCAAGATTTTGAGAAATCTTGAATAGGGACAAAAGAGTACGTACTTTGAGTCATATTTTTATTTTTTCTAGCACCTACAAGGCATCTGAAAAATTTTGTCTCTATATATGACTTCACATTCTTACATTCTTGTTCACTGCCAAATGGACCAATTCTTAAAAATGTTTCTGTACAGGCAGTATTTTTACCTGCGATTTCAGACTTTCCTAATATTCTGGCTGGAACGGGATAACCTATTTGTCCTGCTGCTCCATCTGCTTTAGAGATAAATATTTTATACTTATCCAGTTCATCTTTGTTTCTTCCAATATATGATTTATCAATATTCTTATATTGTCTTTTTCCTCCTTCTACTCCAAAAACTTTGCATGTGTTGATAGCTTTTTTACTTTCGACAAATGGAGATCGAAAATAATACGGATTTCTTGGACTAACAAGTTGAGAAAAACTTTCTTCATTGAAAGATGCAACTTTTCGAATAATTGAGATTACTTCATTGTACCTGATAAATACATCTGCACCTTTTTCCAGAAGAGGGCGTTCTGATATGGCTGTAATTTGGTTTTGTGAATGGGAATAAACCTTACATAATCCTTTTTGATCTCGGTTCCATAAGAAGTAACACACGCCTCCTTCAATGGCAACGCCAGGAAAACAATCATTTGCATTTCCAAAATCATGTATTTCTCTGATATGCTCATCATGAAGCATTTCATCTCTAAATTCATCTAAACCTTTTCCCCCAGTAAACCATCTGGAAGGTATAATCATTGTTAGATAGCGAGGATTTAGTTTTTTAGCATTAATTATAAACTTATGATATATTGGCATAGCACTTGAACCTGTCCCGCCTCCATCACTCATTTGATAAGGGGGATTGCCTATAATCACGTCAAATTTCATATTGAATACTTTATTTACATCTAAGTTGTGGATAAATTGGTAAGCATGGTTTTCAAGTTCTGCTCCACGATCATATTCATTTTGCGAAGCCCCGCAATAGATACATTTGCCATCTTTCCATGTATGTCTAATACGTTGGAAAATTATATTTCCTTGAGATTTTTCTTCAGGGAACTGATATACCGAAAACTCCCCACTCGGATATTTACTACAATAAACACTTCGACGGGAAAGTAAACTTGTGAGTTCTGTAATGGCAATGCCAAAGAGTTGCTTTGAAAATATATGTTCTATACGCTTTTCAAGGTCAGGAATTTGCTGTTCAAGTCCTTTTATCAGTCTCTTTGCGATTTCCCGTAAAAAAACACCGCTTTTGCAGCAAGGATCCAAGAATGTCGTATCGGGATTTTCAAACAACTCTTGTGGCAGCATATCAATAATCTTGTTAGCCAACTCCGGAGGAGTAAATACCTCATCATTGCTAAGATTTGCTATACACGATAGTACGTCAGGATTATAGGCATTTTGAAACAAGCTATTCTCCATAATCCTGAACCTTTTTATAGTGAGTAATATATCTCCTTAAGAATATTCCACCTTCCTGCTGTACACCAGCTAAAGAAAAAAGATTACTTTCTTTACCAAGAAGACTTGACATTGTATAATCGGAACGCTGCATTTGGGCATTGCCTATAAGGGTCCATTCAGAGAACACTATAGGAACAGAGGTGTCATTACCTTCATTATCAACACACATTAAAGTCAGAGCATTGCCGTTAATGATATTACGACTGATAATAAATTTTGCAGCCTGACGAGTGTCATCCGAAGATTCTGCTTTGCAAAGGGCAGTATATTCTTCATCCCAGATGGAAAAAAGACGTTTACGACATGCCAAAACATTGTCGTCCATTATGTCTATTCCATATAGACTTCCTATTGCCACTATTGCTAGTCTCTCATAATCACGGGGACTCTTCTTATATTTTCTTCTTAATTCTGCGAGTTTACGTCTGAGTATGGCAGAAAGGAAGTTCCCGTCACCACAAGCTGGTTCCAGAAATCGGGAATCCGGTCTCAAACACTCATTTTTTACAAGGTCCAACATTGCGTTTACTTCACGCTCTGCTGTGAATACTTCACCTCGTTGTGTAACTCTTTCTTTAGACTTTATCTGATTCATATTCCATCTTATTAAATCCCTCTACGTAAGAGGTAGTATGACAGATGGAATATCCTAGTTATCAGCTGTTATTTAAGTCTCAAAACTCAAATCTGATAAACAATTCTATGTTTTTGAACATTGCAATATGCTTTTATTGGCTCTTAAATAGTAACAGTTGCTATATTTTGAGTAATTTCGCAGTAAATTATGTCTCTCTTACGTAGAATGTGATTGTTTTACTAAACACTTCATATGGTTCTACAAATCATTTAATATCTGTGCGTTAGCTTTGTCCACTACGGAATTGTCCAATGAAGCCAGATAAATTTGTGTGGTCGCCTCGGAATCATGTCCCATTCCTTCACTGATAACCGAAATCGGAATATTCTTGCCTTTGGCTGTGCTTGCCCATGAATGACGGGCACAGTACATGCTCAGAGGAATGGATATATCGGCCAGTCTGGCTATTTCTTTCAGGTTCCGGTTTATTCCGGACATGACATTCCTGTAATGCTTGTGCGTATCCTTAAAAGGGTATTTAAATACCGGCAAAAGATAAGGACTGAGACTGTCTTCCGGGTATTTGCCGACAATCTCCTGCATACATTTTTCCCACCTGATAACCAGCTGTTGCCCGGTCTTTCGTCTGCGATACGATAAAAATCCGTTCTGAAGATCTTTCTTTTTCAGGTGAGCCATATCTATGAACGACATGCCACGGGTATAGAAACTGAACAGGAACATGTCCCTTGCAAGTTCCAGATTAGGCTGTAAGGACAGGTCCAGATTCTTCATACGCTTGATGGCTGATAAGGGAACGGCACGCTTGACGGTCTTGTCCACTCCCGTATAGACATGCCTGAAAGGATTGCGCTGTTCCATCAGTTCCTTTTCCAATGCACGGTTATATACTGCCCTAAGGATACGCATATAGAATGAACTGGTATTCCGCACGGCACCTTTCCCATGAAGGTAGGCCTCATATAGCTGCATCATGTCCGAATCGATTTCGGACAGCAGAACATCCCTGTCCCCTCTGAACTGCATGAAACTTTTCAGGGTACAGGAATAATTTTCGGCTGTGCGTATCTTGCCCATCTTTTTTAGACGGGCTATGATGCCTTGCATGAAATTGAAAAAAGACTGTCCCTCTGTATTGCTTTGAAAAGAAGTGACAATATCATCTGCCGTATATCCGGCTTTCCGGTTATCCAGTTGTCGGATAATCATGTCCAGCCGCTTCAGGTCCCATTCCATGCGTTCCTGCAAGGAAAGGAGCAGATTGCTTCGCTCCGAACTACCGACAATGATACAGCTTCCAGCTTCGTTCCATTCGTTAGTAAATATCCGGTAATCCGTCTTTAACTGACGGATTACACGGTTCTGGATAATCTGGTAATAGACGGTGCCTTCCTTTCCCTCTATGGTGGAAGGTCTGAATTTTACTTTCACACTGGCCATAGGCTTACTTTTTAGGTTCGTCCGTAATAGACTTGTCCTTGATGGACTTCGCCTTGGTGTCCAGTTCTCTCGCGGCCTGTTCTTTCAGCCGTGCCTGCTCAGTCAGAGTAGCTTGTCTCTGTACCGCTTCCTCGTAGGCTTCCACGTCCTCACGCATTTGTTCTATCCGTTCGTTGTCCCGGTTCGGTCCAAAGAGGTTCTCAAGTTCCACAAGTTGTTCGGGGGTAGCCTCTCCTTTCATCTTGACATAACGGTATTTCAGATCATTATCGGCCTGCACGTTATCTGTCCTCACCGAAAAATAGAGAGCCACGGACAGAATCACGATTGTCACGAACATCACGAAAAAACTCCCAAGAGTGTACGGGGATTCTACACTCAGGCTGAAATGATGGTTGATGTTACTTGTCTTAACTGAATTCTTTCTGACTGTGTCATTGGTCTCACAAAACAAGGCTTCCACTTTCTCCTGGTGCTGACGCTGTTCATTCCGTATTTCTGACAAGACCTGTCCAAGTCTTTCCTGTGACGAGTTCTTCCTGTCCATGGAAACCATATCGTTCTTGATGGCTACAAGACCTTCGTACACGCGAGCCAACAATTTGCGAAATGTCTCATGATCATTCCGGACTTCATTCAGCACGGACTCATCCTTTTCATTGTTAACTGTCGGGCTATTACCTTCCGGCAAGAGAGCGGACAGCCCGTTGATTTTGTTTTCGATTCTTTCCAGGCATCCGAAGATGCTCTCGATATATTCTTCCAATTTCATATTCCTGCAATTTTAATGTTCATGAATAATTTGAATGGGAAAGGACTGGCTACAACCCGAATCCTTTCCTTCTTTTCTTTTTCCTGCGTCTGCGCAAGAGTTCTTCCTGAGGTAACGGCTCTTCGGGAGCGGTATCGTTTGTCGAACTGAATAGTCCAGGCCCCGTACCTTCGAGAAGAAGTCCTCCATCCGGTATCCTTTGCTGTACCTTGCGTTCGGATTCCTGTTGGGCTTCCGAGGGCTTCCAACTCAACAAAGTATTCAGTTTGGCAAAGCTGAACTCCCGGCTGATTTGTGAAGCCTTGAAGGTCTGCCCATCCTTGGTGAACCGGATTCCCTGTATGTCCTCCGGCCTTTTTATCTCTCTGGTACGCTTTACAAATTCCAGCCTGATGCCCCGGCGAAGCAGATAATCGTTGAACTCTTTCCATGTTCCAGAATGTTTCAAAGCTGCCTTGACGGCATTGAAGATTTCGTATTTCACACGCTCCGAAGCATGGAGTTTCTCCACATTAGTCTTGCCCTTGCCCTCGGCGTATGTCAGCCCGTACTTGTCCTTAAGCAATTTTGTGGCGATTTCATTACGCTTGTAATCGCCTTGGGAAGAGATTACCTTTCCGTCATATCCGATGCGGTTATAGACCAGGTGGCAGTGCGGATTGTCCGTGTTATGGTGTCTTACCAGAATAAATTGAGTGTTTTTTATCCCCATCAGCTCCATGTATTCCCGGGCTATTTTAGCCATAAACTCATCCGTCAACAATGCCTTATCCTCAGGTTTGAAGCCCAATGCAATGTGTCCGACAGGCTGTTTGATCTTCGGATTAAGCTCACGCTGGTAGTTGAAACTGTCCGTTATTTCCTGGATATTTCCAAGCAATACACCGTCTGAGTCGATGATTTCCGCATTATTCTTGCCCATCACGTAGCGGACACAGCCGCCGAAGGATTTCCCTTTCTTGATCTTGCCAATCATGACGGCCTCCTTTCTCCGTGCCTATACTGGACTATAATCTCCTTGAGTTTCTGCAGGAGTTCTGTCACCGTCTTTTGGGTACGGTGGAATCCTGCCTGATGGGACAGACGGGTCAGCTGGTTCAGGTTGTTCGCCATACCCGTAAGGCTGCGTATGAAGGCAGTCTCCTCGGCAGAGTGCCTGGTCGTTATCGTCGTCTCAAAGGCTGATACGCGGAGAAATTCCGCCAACGTGAGGTTGGCCTGCCTGCTGCGTCGGCATAACCGTTCATAGTCTATCTTGGAGAATTTCACTGTAACGGCTTTGCTGAGTTTGCACACTCCACTTACTCTGGGGCGTCCCCTCGGTCTGTTTTTCTTTCTGTCATTCATATTTTCTTCGTTTGATTTTTGATTATTCTTTTTCTCACAATCTGCGACCACCGGGAGCGGATTGCCTCCACTCTTCGGGAGTGGAGCGAGGTTTTCGGGATGCCCGAAAGATAACCTCGCTAACTCCCAAAACTGAAGTTTTGTCCGTTACTCCCTCTGGTCGGCTGCTGACTGTCTGAATACTGTAATGACTGGAGTCAGTAAGCAAATCAGTCATTCCTGAAAATGTCACAGCTTTCTCCACTGCTCGAAGTCTTCCGAGTAGATTTCAAGATGCTGCCTGGCGATGTTTTCAAGCAGTCCGGAAACGCTCATTTTGCGTCCTCCCAACCTGCGGACAAACTCGTCCAGCCTGTCACGTACCTCGCCGCTAACAAACACGGGCTTGCGGTCTTCGATTCTCGGAACCTGAAGAAAGGTTTTCCGGTATTCGTCCAGAGATAGTTTTCTCTGCCTGCTGCTTATACGTCGCTGAGATGCGGGAATGGCTTCCTCTTTTCCGGTTGACGGTTGCTGTGGCTCGAATGTGGAGTCGGTCTGTTCTACCGTTCCTTCTGACTTCTCTGTCCCGGTATCATTCAAGGATGCTTCTATGGCAGTTTCAATGCTGCCATCTGACGGGAGTATGAGTGACATGTCTGTACCTGTCATGGCCTCCCATTCTTCTTTGGTCAATTTCTTTTTTGTTACCATACATTTTTGATTTTAATCGGTTTACTCACTGGTCTCGGTGCGCACCTTGACTCGTTGTCGTGAGCAAAGGAAGTGTGTATAGTAAACAGAATCAAGCAAATGGAGATGCTGTGGCAATTATGTTACCCTATGCACTGTACTGATTGGTCAGTCGGTGCTTCCTGCCGTGATTTGCCGGAGTGATTATTCCATGCAGGATTATTCAAGCGGATTCCGTTTATAAAGGAAGCTCATTGTATGCAGTTGATATGTAACATGATGTCATTCCGGGCAACGCATCGTCACCGGTCTGAAAATCCATTGCAGTGTGATTCCTACTGCTTTTATTTGCAGTGGGAACAGAAAAAACGGTCATATTTCCTGCTGAAAATAATACGACGAGACATGATGGAATATCTGCTGTAAAAGACCTGTCCTTTCCCGGAATTTTGAATATACGTTTAACAGAAAATAAAGAAGAAAATGGAAATCATCAGCTTTGAGAAAAGAACTTTCGAGGAGATTGCCGCCAAGCTGGATCGCTTCGTGCAGCGGGTGGAAATTCTGTGCCGTGAACACGGCGGAGAGGAAACATGTGAATGGATGGACAACCACGAGGTTTGCCGCAGGTTGCGTATCAGTCCGAGGACCTTGCAGACCTTGAGGGATAACGGAACGCTTGCCTTTACCAAAATCGGGAACCGGACTTATTACCGCCCTGACGATGTGGAGCGAGTAGTCGGTAATGTGGAGGAGAAACGTAAGGAAGCCCGCTGGAAAGGAAAGACCATTTGAACGAGTTTCCCAAATAATGTATAACCAATATCAAACGCGTATGAGTAATGAAATCAGAGAAAAGGACCACGAGTGGGTAAAGGCGTTCCACTCGAATTTCGACAGGCTGCTGGTCCTGCTCGAAAAGTTGTTGGAGAAACGGCAACCGTCTGCCTATGGCGATGAACTGCTGACGGACAAGGAAGTGGCATACCTGTTGAAAGTGAGTCGGAGAACATTGCAGGACTACCGCAACAACGGAATTTTGCCGTATACACAGGTAGGCGGCAAGATTCTCTACCGGGCTTCCGACATAGAAAAGACACTGATGAAAGGCTACAAGGAGGCGTACAGATACAAAAGGAACTAACATCCCAAGCGTCCCCCACAAAGAACACGCAAGGATTTTGATTTTTCTGGAGGGAGCGCAGTTGACCGCCTGCCCATTTTATTTGTGTTTCTAAAAAATAGCCTTTCTGAATGATAAAATAACAGCATATAGAATTAGACTCTATTTGCCCCAATCTATATGCTGTTTTGGTTTTTTTCTGACTTTTCCGTCAGTCGCTTGTTTCCGCTGCCGTCGGCGTCCATTGTACAGACGTGAAAGGGAAAAGGTTTTCGGGCTGAATACGCTCTGAAAGAGGAAGATTCTGCCCGAAACGGCACAGCCGCCTGACCTTTTCGCTTTCAATAGAGTCTGTACTAACTTCTATGGACGGCGAGGAAATGGGCGACTGATATAAAATAAGATATTAACCATGAGTGTATTCCAATATGATTCACTATATTTGTTTTTAGTATTTTGATGAACCTAAAGAATTTATTTTATGGAAATAAGAGAAGCAATTATTCATGCGCTCGATGGCGATGCTATATTATTTATTGGATCAGGTTTTTCTCTGGGAGCGACTAATGAAAAAAATGATAAATTTGAGACCGCGACTCCACTTGCACATAAACTATTAAAGGAGTGTGAGTTTGAAGAAAAAGATTTTACTAACGATTTAGGTATAGCATCACGAATTTATCAAGACACCAAAGGCGAAATAGATTTGGTAGAATTTTTGCGTAAAGAATATACAGCAATAGACGTTACTTCTGAGCAGGAAATTATTGCCAAAATTAATTGGCAACGCATTTATACAACTAATTACGATAATGTCTTTGAATTGGCTTGTGAAAAAACAAAAAAGAGAATACAATCTGTTATATTATCTGATAGACCAAATGATTATAAAAATAAATCAAATATTTGTATACACATTAATGGGGATATCAAACGTCTTACCCAAGAAAAACTTAATAATGAGTTTAAGCTGACAAATATTAGTTATTTGACAGAAGATTTTAATAAGAGTGAATGGTCAACTCTTTTTAGAAGCGATCTACTAACTGCAAAATCAATATTTTTTATAGGATATTCTATGCAGTATGATCTGGATTTACAACGTATAGTTTTTTCAACGCCAGATTTAATTGCAAAAACCTTCTTCATAATAGGAGAGCAAGCATCAAAATCCGAACAGATGCTTATCAAAACATTCGGACAGCCATTTCCTATTGGCATAAAAAATTTCACGGCACAAATAAATGACATCAAGAATGATCATATACATATAACCAAAATTCCCGATTGTTATCTATGCTTTAATCAGCCTAGAATAAAAGAGTCACCCACTTCAATATTAGATAATGACGAGTTTAATTTCTTGGTTTATGGGGAATACGATATAAATAAACTGTATTACTCTACTATAAATCCCAAAGACTTTGTGTATGCCATATGCAGAAGTAAACATGAAGAAGTTCTTAAACTAATTAAAAATGGCGAACAAAATATTCTTATACATTCAGATTTAGGCAATGGAAAAAGTATTTTCATTGCAACATTAATTGCTTTCTTATCCAAAGCGGGTTATAATGTGTTAAAATTTAACAAATATTACACTTCGTATAATCGCGAAATAGAACAAATTTGCCAGAAAGATGGGAAATATATACTCGTTTTCGATGACTACATGTCTCATATAGATTGTTTGAAAGAATTAAAAATACATAGAACAAATCAAATTTTGATTCTTTCAGAGCGTAGCGCAATGAATGACATCTATTATAATGATTTATGTGATTTATTTGGAGGTTTTCACAATATTAATCTTAATAGACTGGATTATAATGAAATTAAGCAATTCGTTAACATATTAAATCATTATGGATTTTGGAATAAATTTTCTGCAGAACGAATTGACAAGAAAGAGGATTTTATTAGAACAGAATGTAAAGGGCAAATTAAAAACATCATACTCAAACTGCTTAATTCAAAAAACATCTTAGATAGTTTCCAAAAATTAATTGCATCAATAAGAACAAAAAAAGGCTATTATGAAGCCATACTTTTTATACTTATTGCTCGAGTTTCAAAATTAGATCTTGACTTAGAAGATTTAGCATATAGCTTAAATATGTCTCAATTAAATAGTCCAAGTTTTCAGAAGGATCCCTTTGTCAGGGAATTTGTTGATTTTGATACCTATACTATAAAATCTAAATCTTCAATAATCTCCCATGTGTTATTACAACAAATTTTTGATTCAACAATTGTTGTGGATGTAATGCTATCTATTTTCCGAAATCTTAATGAACACCGTCATAATGAGAAAGTTAGAAGAATTTTAAGAAATATGATGATGTTTACAAATATACAACAAGCTCTAAACAAAGAGGACGCTAATTACAAATATAATATATTAAGATATTATGAAAATATAAAATCTCTTCCTTCTTGTGATAGGAATCCTCATTTTTGGCTACAATATGCAATAGTAAAATTATCAGAACACGATTATGAGCAAGCAAAAATATACTTTAATGCAGCTTATTCCTTTGCTAAAAGGATTGATAATTTTGATACATATCAAATAGATAATCATTATGCTCGTTTCATACTAGAAAATGAGATAAAGTTGGGGACAAAGGAGACATGTATGGAAGCATTTCTACATGCGCATTCTATATTAATGGATCCTAAACACAAAATAGAAGTTAGATACTATCCTTACCGTGTAGCACAAAATTACTACCCATTTTATGAACGCTTTTACAAGTTATTAAATAATCATGAACAAAAAATATTTATACAATCTTGTCGTGACATACTAAAAAGGCTAAAATCTTATTTAAGGAATACCACAACCGCCTCAGAACGTTTAGATGTGAAAAAGGCTGAGCAAAATTTAACTCGAATTCTAAAGGAATTAAACATACATTACAAATCAGAAGTTTAAAATTCAAACGGATATCATTAGTGTCCCGTTAAAATGGGACGAGTTAAACAATTAATCAAAAAGCCCCGGAATCAGGGGATCATTTAGATCTTTGACATCATTGAAATTAGTCTTGTCGAACAGGTCACGCAAGTGGGTTTTGTCAGTCAATGATATACTGAGAATTTGCAAAACTTCATAGGTTGAACGTTTCAACTTCATATCATGTTGGACAATAGCCACAAGACAGTACGTGATAATAGCCACACTGATTTGTTGTAATAGTCAAGACTTGTTCTGACATTTTCTATACTATCGGGCAAAAAAAGTGTCCGATGCCATCTGCGAAGATACGCAACTATTCTCACTCTCACAACCTGGTGAGCCAATAACCTGCTCATCAGGTTGTATTTTCCCTGCATCCTGCAATTGATATCTCCTTGCCACCTCCATTCCTTCGAGGAAAGTCTGCATGGGTGTTTTCCCGAAACAGTATTTCCCGGAGTGCGTCCTTTGCGTGTTATAGGAGTTCATCCAAGTGTCAAGGTCTGCCTGCAGTTGTTCTATCGAGGTGTATATCTTCTTCCTGAAAGCGATGGCGTAGAATTCGTTCTGGACAGTCCTGTTGAAGCGTTCACAGATGCCGTTTGTCTGCGGGCTCTTGGCCTTGATCTTGGAATGGTCTATGTCCTCGATGGCCAGATACAGTTCGTATTCATGTGTTTCCCTGTTTCCGCAGTATTCGGTTCCCCTGTCCGTGAGCATCCTCATCAGTTTCAGGTCATGCTGCTCGAAGAACGGAACCACCCTGTCATTGAGCATGTCCGCCGCCACGAGCGCGTTCTTCCTGTCGTAAAGTTTGGCGAATCCGATTTTGGAATAGGTGTCGATGACCGTCTGCTGGTAAATGTGCCCCACGCCTTTGATATACCCTACATAATAGGTGTCCTGCGCCACAAGGAAGCCTGGATAATAAGTCTCTATTTCCCCGTGTGCCTGTTTCTCCGCCTTGGCTTTTTCCAGCGCGGCCACCTGGTTCTCGTCAAGCACGATGCCTTCCTGCTCCACCTTGGTCGAAAGTGCCTTCAGGCGTTTCTGGAAGGTCTCCATGTCATGCCTGAGCCAGATGGAGCGCACTCCTCCGGGAGATACGAGTATGCCTTTCTTGCGCAGCTCGTTGGATACGCGTACTTGTCCCAAAGCCGGGTTGGCTATGGCCATCTGCACTACAGCCTGCTCTATGCGCTCCTCCACGCGGTTCTTTATCACCGGCTTTTTACGGGAAATCTCCTGCAGGGCCAGTTCTCCGCCCTGCTCGTACAGTTCCTTGAAACGATAAAAACTGTCACGGCTGTATCCCATAATCTTGCAGGCTCGTGACACGTTTCCCAACTGTTGGGACAGCTCAAGCAGTCCCAGTTTGTTCTTGATGACTTTTTCTGATGTGGTCATAACTTAATCTGCTTTTATGTTACAAATCTACTCTTTTTATGCGTAACTGTCAGATTAAGTCTTGACTAATTCAGATTTGTATGCGAACAGCGTTCTCTGTTGTGCCCC
>UMDE01000579.1_pt1 | contig 28521 bp, 38 predicted proteins | sample 1964411 | NCBI WGS metagenome assembly UMDE01 (sample SAMEA4835986, study PRJEB28245) | human gut metagenome | biome: gut microbiome; material: fecal sample | place: Denmark | collected 2008
CGTCGCTTCAATAAGCGGAAAACGGTTGCAGAGTTACCGCTCGAATTCACCCCGATGATAAACCGAAAGGAAAGCCTCCTCGGGTTGAAAAATGGTGACGGCCGGAATGCTACCCTTTTCGCTCACCTGATGGCATACAAGAACCGGGGTGCGTCCGAGGAACAGATTGAGGAAATGGCTCACGTCATAAACGAGGTCGTCTTTGAAGACCCCATGGCTGAGGCAGAACTCGAGAAAATCCTGCGGAACACTCGTAAATATGAAGCGGCTGAGCAAGGGGAAAACCCGTATCTCATTTACAATAGCAAGGGCAATCCAACGAATATCAATGCTCGTGCTATTTGTGACTACTTTGTGAACCGTGGTGACACGTTTGTTCTTGGAGGGGAGTGCTTCCAGTACCGGGACGGTGTGTATGTAGAGGCCTCCAGTTCTGTGCGAAATACCATTCGTGAAATGATTATGCTGGACAGTTTCATCACTCAGGCCCGTATAATGGAGGTATATCGGCTCATAGTCGATGACACTCGTATCCAAAAGGACCCGAGCGAACTCAACCGGGATAAGAACCTCATCAATTTTAAGAATGGGGTATGGGACATCCAGCAAGCCAAACTCATTCCTCATGATAGCAAGTACCTCCAGACCCTGCAAATCCCGCATGAGGTCGGCCTGTATAAGCCATTCACGGAGACCCGGCTATATCAGTTCTTCAAGAAAACCCGGCTCGCAAAAGAGGACGTCAAGATGATATTGGACTATATGGCATACTGCTTGACGCTGGACCATGGCCTCAAGACCTTTATGATTTTATGTGGGCAGTCCAACACGGGAAAGTCGGTTCTTTTACGGTTCATTGAGACCATGATAGGGCATGAGAATACCTCCGCCCTGAGTATGCACGAATTGAGTCATCGGTTCTATCCGTCGCAACTCTATAACAGGTTGCTCAACTCGTGCGGCGATAATGGCTCGCTCCCGCTATCCAGCATTGAGAACCTCAAGAAAATCACCGGCGGAGACCTGATTATGCACGAAAAGAAAGGTAAAGAACCGTTCTTCTTTGTGCCATTCTGTAAACTGATTTTCTCATTTAACCAACTTCCGCTCCAGTTGGAGGAGAAATCAAATGCGTTCTATAAGCGTATGAGAATTCTCTACATGAATAACGAACTTTTCCTCAATAACGAGTATGTTGATGACCTGTGCTCAGAGGAAAGTGTTTGCGAGATTATCCCGTATTTGCTGAGCCTGTTGCCCATGCAGGAAATCCCGAGAACTCGTGTGAGTAATCGCATGGTTGAGGGCTTGCGTCAGGACTCTGATAGCATCCACGCATTCATCAAGAAAAAGTGTGCAACCGGGCCGGAGTATAGCATACGGAAAGAGGAACTCTACTCGGCGTATTTCGAATTCTGTAATGCGTCCGGCCGGGAGAGCCATAAGAAGCACGGCTTCATGAGAAATATGCGTTCCCTCGGTTTCCATGAGGGCAGAGACAAGTCCAGAACCCGTGAACCTATCTGGATTGGAGTAACTACTAAGGAACTCGTCAAGAGGAGTAAAAAGGAGTAAGACTATGAACCTGAAACAAATTCTCCTCGCCTGTGCAAAAATGCTCCGGGCAAAAGCCCATAAATTCCCTGAGGGCAGTTTTACAGTGGGCGGCAAAAAGGTTCTTTACTGCGAGGCCGCTAACGAAATCCAGCGGCTCAGCGGATGGGTCTTTCCGGACCTTGATACGGCTGATATCCAAAAGGTCATCCACTGTAAAGAATGCGCTCATTACAAGCGGTATCGCAAGAAAAATTCATATAAGCCTGAGTTCAAATGCTTGTGCGAACTGGATAAGAAACAGAGGGAGCCTGACTTCTTCTGTGCTGATGGAAAGGAGAAACAAGTATGAAAACGAAACTCCCTGAGTGCGCTGAGCGTCTCATCAAGGCCGCAAAGGGTTCCACAACGAAAGGGAATTACACGGTTTACAACTCGTATCGTCAGGAGTTGAATACCATGGCCCTCTCTCCTGCGGACCATCAGGAGGCCGTGAAGCGGCTCGCAGACGCTCTGAGGGTATAACCCTATGAAGCGGATAACAACGCTCAATGAGGACAAGGGGTGCAAGATAAGCGACCTCGAAGCCCTACTCATAGTGATGGGCAAACTCATGGACGATAAAATAGAGGAAAAGCCGAATGCAGGTATCACACTTGCAAAGGGCAAACCTAACGAGAGGAAAATCAGATATTCTGAGGCCCGAAAACTTTTGACCCAACTGTCAGACTATTTCGGTGCGAAAGGTTGTCTGTCCCTCGGGATTTGTGATACCTGCACTTCATTCAATCAGAGTGCGAATGCGAACAAGGCTTTTGGAATATGCCGAAAGACTGGGGCGCATTGTCACCGATGGGACTCCTGTTCCAACCATAGCAAGGCCGGAGGAGGGTATGGTGCATGAACAGACGGCAACGAAGAGAAATGGAGAGAAAGGGGCTTATTCCAAAGAAAGAGCCGGTTTACACTGTAACCGGAGCTGAGATGGTGAAAGCCGCTCTCAAGGGGCCTGGAAAGGCCGCTATGAACAGGGAAATCAATGCTCAACTCTTAGAGGCAGACAAGCGGTTCACTCTGGACGTTGATTCCATGGTGCTGTCTACCCTGCATCATGAGTATGGATGGGGGCCTAAACGGTGCAAAGACTTCTATGTCCGTATGTTTAGACACCACATGGAGATGAGGAAGTTCTACGAGATTGATGACCTGTACCCTGAGCGATATAAATTGAAAGAGGCCGGTATTGACGTTGAGGCGTGGTACAATGCACTCTTTGACGATAACGGCAACTTCAAAGACCCGGAGGACATATCGCTATGAAATACAAGTATGCAACCATAGATATCGAAACCACCGGTCTCAATCGGTTCAAGGACGAGATAACGTGGATTGGAATAGGGCTGGCAGAAGACGTCAATTCCGAATGCAAGATAAAGACGTTCAATATGGCTTCTCATTCAGATGTGAAAGCCTTTATGCAAGCGGTTGAGCGTATGCGCTCGGATAAGATGAAAACTATATTCCAGAACGGTAAATTTGATACTCTGTTCATCGAGGCAAAGTTCGGAATCAAATTGCCCATTCACGATGACGTCATGCTGATGGGTACGGCCTATGACCTCGCCGCTGAGCATGGCCTGAAAAAGATGGCGCAAGTGTACCTCGGGGTCCCTGACTGGGATATCTCAAAGAAAGAGAAGACCAACGGCAAGTCAAAAAGCATTCGCCCATATCTGCGAAAAGACGTGCGCTATACATGGGAACTCTTTCAGTTCTTTTTTGAGAAGATGACGGACGTACAAATGAAAATCTATCGTGAGTTGTTGCGCCCTGCCTATCTCATGTATCGTGACGTCGAGCGGAATGGGGCCTATGTGGATATTCCTGCTCTGCATGAATGCCAAAAGAAATATGCAAAGATTGAGAAAGACTGCCTTGCACAACTCAAGTCAAGGTATGATATCAACTGGAACAGTTCGGGGCAAGTAGCAGAGGTCCTATTCGACAAAGAGGGCTTGCCCATACTCAAGAAGTCAAAGAAAACCGGCAAACCCTCAGCGGACGCCGCTGTCCTCAAACGGCTTGCGGCAAAGGGCCATAAACTGCCTCAACTCATCCTGGACTATAAGGCGGCGAATACCCTGAACAAAATGTTCCTCAACCGCTGGGAGGGAGACCTCGGTCCTGACAAGCGCATTCACCCGTCGTTCAACCTGACCAACGTGGTATCAGGACGAACCTCATGCCAAAACCCAAACCTCCAGCAAGTGCCTCGCACAAAGGACGTGAGAGCCATTTACAAGGCCCCTCCGGGGAGGCTGTTCTTTGAGGCTGACTATTCTCAATTGGAGCTACGGATAGCGGCCGATTATGCGAATGATAAGACCATGCTGGACATTTATCTGCATGGAGGCGACATTCATACCACTACGGCGAAACTCATGACCGGGGGGAGAGAGCCTACAAAGGAGGAGCGAGGCAAGGCAAAAGCCGTGAATTTCGGGTTCCTCTATGGTATGCTGGCAAAGAAATTCGTTGACTACGCATATAACTCCTATGGAGTAATCTTCACACTCGCTGAGGCGACTGAGTTTCGGGAAAAGTTTTTCGCAAAATATTCCCGTCTGTTACCATGGCATCATGAGCAAGCCCTACTCTGTGAGGCTATGGGCGGGGTCTATAATAAGTTCGGGCGTTTCCGTAAACTCCCGCTGATATACTCTGCGAATAAGTGGGAAAAGGCCTCAGCGGAGAGACGAGCAATCAATACGCCGGTACAAGGTACGGGGTCAGACCTGCTCATATCAGCCGCCACGCAAATCCACAAGGAACTCAAGGGAGAGGGCCTGAAAATCGTTGGGACTGTGCATGACTCCATCCTCGGTGAATTCCCTGAGGAATGCAAAGACTGGATTGTCGATGAAATTCGACGGATAATGCTTCACCCCGCCGCTATGGACACTTTCGGCGTCGAACTGAAAGTGCCGCTTGACTGTGATATAGGGGTCGGCCCATGGGGTACGCATTGAGCGCAAAAATTTTTTATAAAATTTTGCAAAAAGGGGTTGCAATCTGCGCTGGATTGTGGTAGTATAAGCGTGGAGGCGGTGAAACCCCACCAACTCCGGCCATACTTATGAAACAAAATGAATTTAAGGAGGAATAATCAATGAGTCTGGCTAATCTGAAAAAGGGCGACACCGTTATTCTGCATATGTTCACGGGTATCGCCGTCGGCGTTAAGGAAGTCCTCGCCGCCGACAAGAACACTGTCACTCTGGAGACCCGCATCGGAAAGGCGAAGTTCAGTCGCAAGACCGGCAAGCAGGTTGAGCCCAAGGCGAAGCAGGACCGTTTCGCAAACTATATCACCGAGGATGACGGCTCCTATGAGCCCTCCGGCGCTCAGGCCAAGACTTCCAAGAAGAAGTCCAAGAAGACTGAGGACAAGAAGTCCAAGACCAAGGCAAAGGCCAAGGCCGCCGAGGTCGAGGAAGACGAGGATGAAGAGGATGAGGAGGAAGAGCCTCCCCGCCCTGCCAAGAAGTCCAAGGGCAAGAAGAAGCCCGCCAAGAAGCCTCAGCCCAAGCCTGAGGAGGACGAAGAGGAAGACGATGACGAGGAGTACGAAGAGGAGGAGTAATCCGCCTCGCCGGGGAAACCCGGCTCCTCTAATGCGGCTGAGCCACGGCTCAACGGTTCCAAGCCCGTGTAAACGCAGAGGAGAGGAAACCACAAAGAAAGGAGGTAAGGAATGAACATATCTTATTCAAGAGTTGCCTCCTGGATGTCATGCCCATTTGCACATTTCCTCGGGTATGAGTTAGGGGTGCGCCCTGCAAAACCTCAAAGGCCGTTGTATTTCGGTACGGACTTTCACAAGTTGCTTGAGGTCAGGCACGACAAGAAAGCACTCAAAGAGGCAAAGGAAACCATTCGTGACACCTACTACGAAATCCCCCCTCAATGGCAATCAGAACTCGGTGAAAACTACCTTGAGGACCTGTTCAGTATTTTTGCCGACTACCGGCGCATCTACAAGGAAGCCCCAGTTCCGAGCATAACTGAGCAAGAGTTCGAGTTGCCTATGTTTGAGCATAGGGGCGAACCCTATGTTTTCAAGGGTAAGATTGATGAACTCTACAAGCGCAAGAGCCGCAGTACAGGAGAGAAGTTTCTGAAAGTTGGAGAGCACAAAACATTCAACAGACGACCGGATAGCAATACCCTCGTCATGAACATTCAGAAAAATCTCTATGCGAAAGCGGTTCAAATTTTATACGGCATTTTACCGAAGTCGGTAATCTGGGATTATATCCATAGCAGTCCGGCCCCTCAACCTGTATGGCTGGAAAAGTCCAAGCGATTTTCTGAGGCAAAGCATCAGCAGATAACCCCCTATTCGTGGCTCCGGGCCTGTAAAGAGCATGGGATAACCGATGAGGAAACCCTTGCAAGGGCTGAGGAGTTCCGTGGGAATATACCGGCGTTCTTCTTTCGGGTTGAACAGGAGTATGACCCTCAAATGGTGGAGGGCACGTGGGACGGCTTTATGTTTCAAGCAAAACTGATAGCAAAGTACGGGGCAAAGAACAAGACCAAGAACATGACCCGAAATTGCAGTTTCTGTCAGTATCGTGACATCTGCTATGCACAACTCACCGGGGGCAACCTTGAGCATCTCATGGAGAGGAACTTTACTATTGAGCCTCGGCCGGATATAGTGAATGAGGAGCGCAGGGCCTATGACCCATTCTTCTCAGAGTACTATAAAGCACACGTTGAAGAGCCATTCTAAAGGAGGGGTATAAATGGCCTATCTTGACGGGGTCAAGGATATCGCTGATTTAGGACAGCGGAAACTCGTTGTGCTATGGGGTAAGTCTAACACGGGTAAAACCGAGTTCGGCTCCACATGGCCCAAGCCGCAACTCTATGTCCAGGTCGGTGATGATGGCTCCAACACCATTCGCAACAAGAAGAATATCAGTGGCCTCCGGGCAGACAACATTGACAGCGTCAAAGGGGTTCTTAAGGAACTCATTAAGGAAAAGGGCGCAGGGTACGAGTCAGTCTTTGTGGACACCTTTTCCATGGTCACGAATGTGTGGATTGACGAAAATGCTGTCAAGAAAAAGAAGAAAATGACTCAGCAAATGTGGGGAGACCTCAAGACAGAGACTGAGGAACTCATTCGCCTCGCATACAAACTCTCCCTCTATACATGGGTAATCCTGTCATGTCACGAGGCTATGGACGCTATTGAGGGCATGGAGGATGAAATCCTACCTGACGCAAGGCCGAGCACCACAAAGGGCGCTCGAACCTATCTGGAGGGAATGGCGAACTATGGGTTCCACACCACTCGCCTCAAGAAAGAGGTCGTTGAGGATGGGGTTGAAAAGACTGTTGTTCGGTATGCGGCGCATCTCGGGCCGAACCCCTATTATTGGACCAAACTGCAAACCCCGAAGGAAGTAAAGGTTCCGGCCGTCATGATAAACCCCTCATTTGCAAAACTCAGTAAACTCGGTCTGATGGGAGGGGAAAAGGATGGCTGAGTACGTTCAATTCCGGGCAAAGGGTGTCATCTACAATCGTGATAAGGATGGCAAGCCTACAACCGTCAGAGAGATTCGGCGTGGTTCTGGTGTAGTCAAGACAGGGCCGGAAATCATGGGCAAGGTTTTCCGTCAGTGCGTGGACCTGCTCCCGTGTGATTCGGTATCTGTTAAGACATATAATTTTTAAGGAGGAACTATCAAAATGGCAAGAGTTAAGAAACTGGACTTTACTGGTGTAGAGAGTTACACCAAGGCGAGCGAGGGCATTCACACCGCAAAGGTCGCCGAAATCCTGGAGAAGACCTCTCAGGGCGGGGACGATATGCTCCAGTTCAAGTTCGAAATCACCAAGGGTGAGGACAAGGGTTCCGCCGTGTTCGAGTCGTTCGTTCTGGCCGACAAGGCCCTGTGGAAGTTCAAGGCATTCCTCCAGGCTATCGGCATGAAAGCCGACGGCAAACTCAAGATTGACCTGGACAAGCTGATTGGAAAGGTCTGCGACATCGAGGTTTTCTGGGAGGAATACAACGGCCAGACCAGAGCCAAGATTTCCGACTATTACAAGGCCGGAAAGGGCGGCAAGGTTGAGGACGAGGACCTCGATGATGAGGATGAGGACGATACCGATGACGAGGAGGAAGAGGAGGAGGCCCCCAAGAAGAAAGCCCCCGCCAAGAAGACTCCCGCCAAGAAAGCCCCGGCAAAGAAGAAGCCTGAGCCTGAGGATGATGACGAGGACGAGGAAGAGGACGAAGACGATGAGGACGAGGATGAGGATGAGGAACCCGCCCCCAAGCGCAAGTCCAAGAAAGCCCCTCCCGCCAAGAAGAAAGCCCCGGCAAAGAAGTCCAAGAAGTCTTCCGATGAGGAGGACGACGAGGACGATGACGAGGATGACGACTGGGAAGAGGACGACTAATCCCACCACGGGGGAGGGGTATAAAAGCCCCTCCCTCTCTGAAAAGGAGGCTGACCCATGAAGCGCAGTAAGATGGAGCGCATTCTCAACGAGACCACTGAGAAAGACCTGCCATTCGTATTCATACCCTCCTATAATCGGCCTGAGTTTGTTACTGGCGAGAAAATCCTGCCTCTGTTCACTGACGAGGCCCTTGAGCGTGTCTTCATCGTTGTGCGGGAGGAACAGTATGCGGCCTATAAAAAGGCAAACCGCAAACTCCTCAAACGTGGGATGAACATGGTTCCCATTCCCAAGGGCGCAGTCTCCGGAGTAGGCAGTACACGTCAGTTCATAATGGACTATGCCATTGAAAACCATTTGCCCTGCATTATGGATATGGATGATGACATCAAGTATCTCCAGTTCCTCTATACCGGGCGAAACGGTTCAGGAGAAAAATGTAGTATGCACACCGGGGTCAAGGACTGGGAAGATGACCCCTTAATTCCTCAAAAAGTTTTGCAGTTGACGGGGCGCATAGCACGAGAGGTCTTTAGAGAGCATCCAAGCGTCCTGCTCGGTAACATACGGAAACAGCGGTTTTCAAACCATGCGGACCTCGCTGATATCAAGTATCAGATAGACAAAGGCCCTACTCCTCGTCAGACCAAGATACTGAATATGAAAGGTATCAAGAAAGCGGGGATAAGAATGCCCGACGCATTCAACCTCCATGGAGATGACATCGGGTTCGCCGCAGAGGTTCTCCAGAATGGTTATGACTGCTTTAATATTCCGTGCCTGTGCTACGACTACATTGACGACCAAGTTGCCTCGGTCGTTCGTGACCCGCATAACCCGGACAAGAACCGGCATCTCCACAAACTGGAATATGATGGCCTCATGGAGATGGAGATACGGCATTATCTAAGGGAAACATTCAAGTTCCCTGATGGTCAGTATAAGTTCGGGGACATCAACTGGCAACAGTACCATAAACTCCATGAGTCCAAGCCGGTCATCGTAAGGTGGTAAGAGATGAAGAAAAAGAAGTACAGAAACTCGGCTTTTTACAAGCCGAACACGGTTCAAATCGAACTCGTTCAGGGTTGCAACCGCTCTTGTTTCTTTTGCGGTTCTAACGGGTTTGAGCGCAAACTGCATTTCATCAGCAAGGATGTCCTCCGCCGTGAGTGCGAACTGATTGCGGAGAGTGGGTATAACCCTCGCATCCTGATTGCGGGGCATGGGGAGAACGCCCTGCATCCGAACTTCTATTCGTGCATTAAACTCATTCGCAAGGTTCTCCCCACTCACTGGGTCCAGATTTTGACGAATGGCTATGGGGTTCGCAAAGACCTCAACGCTATTTGCAAAATGTTTGACGCCGGGTTGAACGACGTAACTCTGGACGAGTACAAGGACAGCAAGTTTGACGATGATGAAATCCAAGAACTGTTGGACAAGTACGAGGAAGAGACTGGAACCCATGTTGAATTCGTCCGTATGCAAAAGGGTGTCCCCCTGTATGCTCCGAAGCAGTACAAGAAGCATCGGCTCCTCATCATCCCCGCTATTGAGGAAGAGGAGATTTGTGTTTCCCGCAAACTGACGAATCACTGTGGGGCTGGTATGCCTCCCCGGACTGACTACTCTGACCGGGTATGCTCCCGCATTTTCCGGGAGATGTCTTTCCGCTGGGATGGATGGGTTGCTATGTGCTGTCAGGACTTCCGGGGTCAATACCCTGTTGTCAACTGCATGGACCCGGAGGTAAAGTGTTTTGACGATATGTGGCGGCATCCTCGGTATGAGGCCGCTCGGCGCATTCTGTTCCATGACCATCGGACTTTCTTCCCCTGTAACGTGTGTGACCATATCCCCATGAGGGAGGGCCTGTTGCCTGACCATTTAGGCAAGCAGGAAATGGAGGAACCCACTGAGGAGGACTACGATATCGTTCTGGAGAAGCACGAGCCGCTCACTGTACTCCGGGCGAGAGACTGGGAAAAGGAAACCGGCATCACCTGTGCCGATAACCTGAACCTACCCAAAAAGGGCAAGAAGAAACGGAGGAAGTCATGAACATTTTAATCAAGCGGCACACCGATGTTGAGTTGCCGAAGAAAACCCCTGTCGGTGACTGGATTGACCTCCGGGCCGCTGAGCGTGTTACCCTGAAAGCAGGAGAATCGGCCCTTATTTCGCTCGGCGTGTCCATGAAACTCCCTGAGGGGTATGGAGCCATACTTGCGCCCCGCTCCAGCACATTCAAGCGGACAGGTCTTTTGCAAGCAAACTCCATCGGGGTTTTTGAGAATTCTTTCTGTGGGAATGACGACGTATGGGGTTTCTTTGCCTATGCTACACGGGACGTCACCATCGAAAAGAATGAGCGCATCTGTCAATTTATGATTTACCCTCTCCAGCCTGAGGTCGAATTCACAGAGGTAGAAACCCTCCCTGATAAGTCCAGAGGCGGATGGGGTTCAACGGGGGTGAATTGAATGCTGGTTGTTCTCGAGGGCTGTGACGGAACTGGCAAGACTACACTTGCAAAGTTCCTTTCCAAACTGCTGAACGCTGATATCGTTCATTGCACCGCCAAAACCCCGAACGATTATGACTTTTTCGACAGTATCATTTCGGCGGCTATGACCCGGAACATTATTGCTGACCGGTTCTGCTACGGTCAGTTCGTGTACCAAAAGAAAGAGGAGCGGCATATCACAAAAGAGGAGTTGCACCGGCTTGAGGCTCGCATACTTGACGCCGAGGGCAAGGTAATCCTCGTCACGGCTCCTGAGGGACTCATCATGGAGCGTTTAGCGGCAAGGGGTGAAGTTACCCTCATCCCCGTCCCGGAACTGCTCAGTCGCTTCGAGGGACTAATGGCGGAGAGTATTTTGCCGGTCATCCGGTATGACGCCAACTTTGCAGGAACCAAACTTGAAAAGGAGGAAAACGGATATGAGTGACGTATGCAATATCCCCATGAATGGCGGGACCCTGACCCCGACTGGTATTCTGGTTGAGACCAGGACGGTCAATGAGGCGTGGCAGGAGTGGTTCGATATGTTCCACAAACAGGCTGAGGCCGGTAAGAATGACCCCTCTCGTGACGGGGCTGTCGTTGCTGAGTGCCTGAACGCTATCACGGTAATCAATGACCCGACCCGAAATATCGTTACGAGCGACGACCGGAGAATGCCCATGCGGTACGCCGTGGGGGAACTGCTGTGGTATCTGTCCGGCTCTAACCGGCTCAAGGATATCAGCGTATTCTCCAAGGTTTGGGAGCGTATGTCTGACGATGGCGTGACTGTCAATTCTGCATACGGTCAGCGCATCTTTGAGCGGTTCGGGTTTGACCAATTCGAGTATGTGGTTGAGGCCCTGACCAAGAACCCGCTCAGCCGTCAGGCAGTTATCCATATCAAGGATGCCGAGGACTACAACACATTCCCCACAAAAGACGTCCCTTGCACCGTTGCGCTCCAGTATTTAATCCGGGACGGAAAACTCCATGCGACGACCTATATGCGCTCCAATGACCTGTGGACCGGGTTCCCGTATGATGTTTTCTCATTCACTTGTTTCCAGATTTTGCTTGCATTTCGGCTCGGGGTTGATATCGGAACCTATACCCATTTCGCCGGGAGCCTGCACCTGTATGAGCGCAGTCTGGATGAGTGGAGGGAAAAGCATTCTGCTCACTGTGACGGCGGGGCCTGTCCTATCCCTCAGCAGGTTCCTAACCTTGTAAGATAAGGTGGTGAGAGGAATGCCTCAACTAAGCAAAATTCTCGTCAAGGTGGTACGAGACGGGGACTTGAAATGGGTGCATTTTTGCAGGGTATTCACAGACCTGTATGATACATTTTTTCGAGTTACCGGCTGTGAGAAGTCTGAGTTCGGGGCATTCCTCTCCATCTGGGCAAGAGGCGACTTTTCTGTTAAACTCAGTATGTCCACCTTTGAAGATATCCAGACCCTGAGATATTTGGTAAATAAAAAGTACTCTGAGGAGTATGCGGAACTGTATGCTCTAAACGAAGAGGAAAACCCTAAAATCAGCGGCTGGATGAGAATGTGGGTATCGCATCACATGAGAGTTGAAATAGCCGCAAGAATAGGAGAGGAATAAATGCAAAACAAAGTTTCTAAAACCGAGATGAACACCTTGCCGAAAATCGTTGCCGTTGATTTTGACGGAACCCTTGTGCAAGATAAGTTCCCCGAGATAGGCGACCCGAACTATGAAATGTTCGACCTCTGCAATCAACTCAAGGCGCAGGGCATTCGGCTCATTCTGTGGTCATCCAGAGATGGTCAGCCACTGTGGGACGCCGTTGACTTTTGCAGGGTGCGGGGCCTTGAGTTTGACGCCGTGAACGAGAACCTCGCAGAAGTCCAGCAAATGTTCAACAGTGATACGAGGAAAGTATATGCTGACCTCTACATTGATGACAAGGCCATTCCGCACACTATGTCTCCCAGTTTTTGGGCTGAGCGTTTGGGGTTGCGCTTTACTCTCGGCAAGGGGGTCCACAATGGCTCTTGAGGGCAGTATCACGGGGTCAATCCTGAGGTATCTAAACTCTCTCCCTCATTGCAGGGCTGAAAAGTTAAAAGGGTCAAGTTCCGCCTCCGGTCGAGCCGATATCAATGCTTGTTACCGGGGGCGAACCCTCAGAATTGAAGTCAAAACCCCTGACCATAAAAACAAGGCAAGCGCAAAGCAAAACCACAACCTCGAAAAATGGAGAAGCGCAGGGGCCGTCGTTATGGTTGCATATAGCAAATTGAGCGTCATGACCCTTGTAAAGTACATTGACACAAACCAGACCGGGGAATGGGTATTCCCCGAAGACAATGGGTGCGTATCATGGGTAAGAATCCCCTCATTGAAATAGACGGATTGAAGTTCAAGACCAAACCCTGGAAGCATCAGTTACTCGCATTGAAATTCATGATGGAGCGCAAGCAAGCCGCTCTCTATACAGATATGGGAACCGGCAAGAGCAAAGTCATGATTGATATGATTGTCAACAAAGGCTACAAACTGGTCTTGATTGTTTGCACGAATAAGGGTTGTGAAGTGTGGGAGAAGCAGTTTAGGCTCCATTCCCTACTTCGTCCTCAGAACGTCCTCAACCTGTCCGGCAAGCCTACCCCCAAAAAGGTACAGGACGTCCAACAAAGGCTGTCACGTCGTCCTCAGTGTCCATCGAGCGAGACTTTAGTCCTACTTGTAAACTACGAGGGCGTCTGGCGTGACAAGTTTATTCAATACCTGTTGCGGAAGACCGTCCCTATTGATTGCGTCATTTGCGACGAGAGTCACCGCATAAAGTCCCCGGCGAGTAAATGTAGTAGAGCACTCGCTCGTCTCGGTAGAAAGGTCTCAGACCGATACCTTGTTACAGGTACACCACTCGCAGAAAGCCCGATGGACGTATATGCTCAATACAGGTTTCTTGACCCGTCGATATTTGGCACGAATTTCACCCTGTTCAAAGAGCGGTATCAGAACGTCGACCTCCGGCGGTCTATGGCTGTTGGCTATACCGTTCTTGACAAGCATCAACCATATAAAAACCTCGATGAACTGCGAGAGCGGGTTTACTCCATAGCATTCAAAATTCCATCCAGTGTAAAACTGCCAAAGCAAAACAACCGCATTCGGCATTTCCGGCTCTCTGAAAAAGCCTCACGGGTCTATAGAAAAATGTGCGAGGACGGGGTCTTAAGAAATGGTGAATGGTATTGCGAGGCAGAGAACGCCCTGACTATGCAGATACGAAAGCGGCAAATCGCAAGCGGGTTCGTTAGTACAGTGAACGACATAGAGGAAAAGAAGATATTCCGGTTGGACACAAGCCGACAGGAAGTTCTAACCGATATACTGGATTCTCTGGACCCCTCAGAGCCTGTTGTAGTGTTTGCCCAATATGCGTATGACCTACGGCAAGTAAGGACGGCCTGTCAAGCCTCAGGACGGAAATACAGTGAGCTATCGGGAAAGGAAGACACGGAGGCTGACTGGCAAGCCGGTAAGACCACCGTTCTCGGGGTTCAGTTCTACAAAGGCTCTGAATCCGCTGACTTTACAAAGGCCCGGTATCTGGTGTATTATACCATGACCGACCGGCTGGCCCTGTATGAGCAAAGCAAGAAGCGAATTCACAGACCTGGACAAACTCGGCCGGTATTCTATATCCACCTTGTCGCAGACCTGCATGACGGCTCTAAAACCATAGACTCCACCATAATCGAAGCAGTCCGACTCAAAAAGGACATTGTAGAATATGTCATGGAAAAGGAGGGGAACACTTTTGGAGACTAAGTTCAAAGTCGGAGACACTGTTGCCGCTCCGGTATGCGTAACAAACCCGGAGAAGAAAATCGCCCGAGTTCGGTATGGGTATGACCTTGCAAAAGTGATAGCAACCGGCAGAAATAAAAAGAGTGGAAAACCTGCATTGAAAGTCAGATTCACCACCGCTGATTCTATATGGGTCAAACGAGTAACGACTGAGCCGTTCCTTGAGAAATGGGTTCTTGCTAAAGACTGCGACAAAATTTAAGGAGGCCTTTTCAGGCCTCCTCTTTCTTTAATCTCTTTTCACGGAGTTGTCTACAATGGAATCCCCATGTGATAGCCTCCAGAAGATTGAGTGTGCATTTCTTGTTACTGAACTCTCTATAACTGAAATACCCGCCTCGTTTTCCAATGCAGACCGCCGTCGTGTCCCGGCAGAAGCACTCAGCCAAAGTTCCCTCGTCACCGATTCGACCTACCTCAAGGCGAACGTACACGGTTCCGGTCTCTTCCCACTCCTCAACGTGGATTTCCTTGAATTCATGGGTTTCAGAAAGTCCATAAGAGTAATACTTGAAGAACTCATTCTTAAGGGTTTCGATAGCCTTTTCCTGATACTTTGTCATAATAATCTCCTCCGAAGTGAAGTAGTTGTTTCTTTCTGATATTATACTACCACACTCCAGAGGAGAATGCAAGAGAAACTTTTCAATTTTCGTAAGAAATTTTGCAACGGGTCAATTCGGTCTGCTTTTCGCCCTTGAATTTGGAATGCTCCTTGATGGTTCCTTTCAGGGTGAGGGTCTTTCCAGTGTTTACATACTCGGACTCAATGTAGGCCCCGGTCTTCCATGTGAAGATAAACCCCTCGGGGTTTACAAACTTATAGAGGCGAGTGGTTCCATACACGGTTTCCCACTGAGTAAGAAGAGTGCAAGCGCATTCAGTAAGAGTGACCCGCTCGCCGAGGCTACCATACCACTCGGTCTCGGTCGGCTGAGCATTCTCAAACTTCTGCTGGATGTCCTTGATATAACCCTGAACGATATGCTCCAACTCGAAATGATACCGATAAGCCCCGTGAACGGTCTTGTCCAGAGGGTAGATAGGGCCGTCATCAGAGAATGCGATAGGCTGGTTCAAGTCAAGAGTAAAGGTAGGCCACTCATCAACGGGGTGATTGAAGTGCCACCCGAACTGATGGCAGAAGAAAGCACCGGCATTCTTGAGTTGAGCCTTGATAGGCCATGTATTTCCGAGCACAACATAGGTCTTTCCATCAGGGGTGAAACCCTCTTTCTTGAGGAAAACCTCGTTGTCTTTGAGGGCTTGCTTGCAAGCGTCCTTGAACCGCTTTTCCTCCAACTTTTTGGAGTACTCCTCAGTCAAGACTCTGAACTTCTTTTCATGCACACCAGAGCCGCCGCACAGGAAGCACACACCACCCTCAACATGACCGAAATAGGGAATGTTTCCAGTGCCTCCGCATTTAGGGCATTGAGTGTCCGTGTAATAGTGAGTCCCATTCTTATCGATACGGTCCAGGCGAATGTGAGTAGAGTTCTCATACTCAGAGAAGTCATTCCCCTTTGCAATCCATTCTAACATAGTGTGAAACCTCCGTTTCTTTGTTTCTATGGGTATTCTAACACAGAGTGGAACAGAGTGCAAGAGAAATTTTCAAAATTTTGCAAAAATTTAGAGGCCCCATTTCTGAGGCCTCTAAACCCTAAGAAATCAATGCTTTACGATATACTCGTAATACTTAGAGAGTTTCTCAGGCTGAGCGTCCTTGTCATCAAGGAATGCTTCTGCCATAGCCGCATAGAGTTCAACGGTTGAACAGTTACGAGCCTTTGCCGCCTTGTAGTAATCAGAATACATCATATTCAAGGCCACAAAGAATTCAAGCGGGTCACAGTCGATTTTCTGCTGTTGCATAATCTGTTTCGCCTGTTCCATGGTCCAATGAGGGCCGGAGGTTCCATCAGAGTTACGCATTTCTTTGACCCACTTCATAGCGAGTTCCTTTGTCATGGGCATATCCTCCACGCCGCTCGCATAGCCGTGAGCCTTTTCTCCCTTGCGATATGCCATTTCATTCATTCGGGGCATATCCACTCTGGAGCCGTACCTGCTATCGTCCATTTCATCAGGAGAGGCAAACCCTATCCGGTTCAGTTTATGGGGTTTATGCTCAGGAGCATCATCCCATTCCCTATCTCCCCAAGGCTCCATCTCTTCGTGATGTTCGTAGATTGGAGGAACGAGAGGATAGACTGGATATCCCCCAAGAGTTGCAGGGCTTCCTCTATCGTAGGCTCCTCGAACAGGAGCGAACCGACCATTGTCATAATGTTCTCTCCCATCCCGGTCACGAAATCGGGCCTCCACAACCATGCTCGGATAGACTGGATAAGTGGTTCCATCAGGATTCACACCCCTGCTACCGCTCCGCTCTGAGTAGGGTTCACCATACCCCATAAAGGTTCCGTCTTTGCGACGGCGACGCTCATTGACGAGCATACGTTTCATTTTCGGGTTCATGTGATAACCCCCTTAAACAGAAGTCGAGGCCGGAGTTACCGGGGCCGTCCCGTTAATCCCTCTGAGATTGTTGTTAGGCGCACAGCAGATTTTCCCCAGCAGTTTGAAGACGCCGCTCGTAGGAGTGGTCTCTACCCGAGTCGCATACCGGGTTCTCGTACGAATGGAACAAGCCGTGGCCTGAGTGCAATCGCACTTGTTCAGAGGGTATTGCTGAGTTCCGGTTCCGATGGTGATAAATACCGGTGCATTGATGGTCGCAGTTGATGGAATGCTCTGAGCGACGACAATGCAGTATTTACAACCATCGTTATAACTACCGGCGGGAAGATTGATAATCAGATTCCCTCCAGTAAAAGTCACAGACTGCGAAATGATGAGTTTGTTGCACAGTTTACAAGCCGTTTTGCAAGCCATATAGATTCCTCCTAATCAATGCGGAGGGCGGAATGCCCACCCTCCGCAGAATGTGTCATTGTTAGCAACAAGAGCCGCAACCGCATCCGTTATTCCAGCCGCCACAATAGGGATAAGGGGCCGGAACAGCGTAAGAGGGGACAGGAGTAGGAGCAATTCTGCGAATAAGTTCCGCAGTCTGAGCCTCCTGATTTGCGGTAATGAATGCGTTCTGAGCATTCTGAGAAGCCTGGAACTTGAGCGTCTGGTTCTCAGCCTGCAAAGCGGCAATCTTCTCGGCCTGACGAGCGTTCTCCATAGCGTCCAGACGAGCAATGACCCGGTCAGTATCGTTATGAGTAGACTGGATGATGTTGTTCGTGTTGGTTGCCATGTTATAGCCGACGTCACAGAAACCCCGCTCAATCTGTCGCTGAGTATCACAGCAACAGGAAGCAATCTGATTCTGGAGGCCGTTGAAGCCCTGCAAAGTGCTGAAATTGACGCCGTCAATCGCTCTCTGAGTGTCACAGCAACACTGAGCCATCTGAGCGGCCAGAGTGGAGAAGCCCTGCTGAGTTTGATAGCCCAGACTGCAAACCGCATTGTCCACACCGTGGAAGCCGTTCATGAGGGCCGTGTTCTGAGCATAGAACCCGTCGCAAAGACCCTGCTGAACACCCCGGACAGCGTTGTCCAGATTGTTGAAGTTAAACTCAGCGCACAGGTCGCCACGAGTAAGAGCACCCTGACCGGCCGGAGAGTTGATACCCTCACCGCCGCCAAAGCCTCCCCATCCGCCTCGGCCCCAACCGAAAATCATACCGAGGATGATGACAGCCCAGATACCCTCTCCCCACATACCGCCGAAACCATTGTTACAGTTCCCGCCGCCGTTGGAGTCCTGACCGAGAGCATAGCCCATTCCAAAGTCGTCCATAGATATTCTCCTTTTCATTGTATTTATACTCGGCTCGTACGCCGCCGAATATCTTATTTAGGGAGCGATATGCCCATCTGCTGAGCAATCTGCTCCAAGTTGTACCCTCGCTCTTTAGCAAGGTTCTCCGCAGTCTTTCGGAGTTGCTCAGGACTTTTACCCTGAATGAGCCGCATAGCCTGAGCGACTTGCGGGTTTTGTCTCGATAGAGACTGCAACAGGCCCATCGGGTTTTGACCGGCTCTTGTCATCTGAAGAAGCATCTGCATGGGGTTCATCTGGTTCATTTCTGTTCCTCCTTGCTATCAAGACCGAGTTCGTGCTTTATACCCTCCAACTCTGAACGGAGCCGCTCAATCTCTGCTTTAGGGTCATACATGGGCGCAGGTGGAGCAACCGGCTCAGGCTGAGGCGCAGGTTCAACGACTTCCTTATAGACACGGAATATGGAACTACCAGTCGCAGGGTCCAGAACCTTTGTGTATATGCACCCATGGGAGAGGTCAGTAAGCACGAGCAAATTCCCCATAAAATCGGTCGGGACTGCTTTCGCTTCGTCGTAGGAGGCCACAGGGCGGACCCTCATGGGGTTTTGTAGGGCGGGGGCATAGTTACCCTGACTGACCCCTTGCGGGACGCCTGACGGGACCTGAGGGACGAAATTTGGAGACTGTTGCATGGGCTGTCCGGGGACCCCGTACATTTGACCCGGTTGCGGAACCTGCATACCGGGGGCAACCCCCATTTGACCCGGATATTGATACACGGCTATCGCTCCTCTCTAAGTATGGAATTTCGTATCTCAATGAGGCGACACAGTACCGCATACTCATCCCGGGATTTGTACTTCTGTATGAGCGCAAGGGCTTTCCATTTTGGCAACCCGTACTCCCAGCGGAGTTCATTACACACAACGGACTCAGGATAGAGCACTATATCGCCTCCTTTATACTCAAGTATAAAGCAAAAGGCCCCGCCTCAAGTACATAAGACGGGGCCTAAAAGGACACCAAAAGTATTTCAAAATAACAAAAGGCCCACCCCCGGAGGGGCGAGCCTTTAGATAATATTTCCGAGTTTCTTTAGGGCTTTTCTATGCCTTTGCTTTATTGCTGATTCACTGAAACCGAGTTCGTCTCCAATGAACCGAAAGTCTTTCTCCTTTAGGTAATGCAACCGGAGAATTTCTTTGTCGATGTCACTCAACGTACACAAGTCAAGCAAATCCTCAAACGCAGTAACAAGGCATATTTCTTTCAACTTCGCTCGAGTTTGAATGTGACTCGTCACGTCGGTTCACATCCTCCCTACTTGTGTCGGCTCATATACTTGCCACAAGTCGGACAGCGGTTCTGATTCCCGCTGTTGGTTGCTTTAGGCTTCGTAGACGTGCTCACTTTCGGGGATGTCTGTTGCCGTGTACGGCGAGTCGTTGTGACAGTAACGGTCTGTCTTGCTCTTCCCATCAGTCAGGCCCTCCCTCGTTGTGCGTGGCGTTATCCATGTATTGATTGCCCTGCACATTGTTGATGTCAGACCCCTCGCCCTCGACTTCTTGCGTGACGGTCGTGGTAGTTGTTTCGTACTCCCAGAGGCTTTCGTAATAGAGAAACCCTGCAACGATACACGCATTGATGATGAGGCTGATGATGAGCACAATAAACATTCGTTTATTTGACTCTTTTTGGTGCTGGAGCATAGTCATGACAATCCGGTTTAGAGCGATACTCTGGTCAAGTGCATCCTTTTCGTCACGAATTTCTCCGAGGTTTTCCAAGGGGTTCTGTTCTGGATTCATCGTTTCACCTCGTTATCGTTGAGACTTTATAACTTGCAGTAACTCAATGAGTACCTCACGAGTTTTGTTGCCCTCTTCGATAGAGGCTCGTATGTCCTGATCATAGCGGAACAGGGTTTTCAACTGCTCTTCATGCGAACGCACCATCAATTCGACAGCGTGTTGGTCATGCGAGGAAGTCTCTAACTTCCTGTTGATTGCAGTTATACCCTCCAAGGCTTGATTGATTTTGGTCTCCATGGAGCCGTTTCGCTCAGCCTTTGTCATTCTGCCTGAAATGAATGTTGAAACACCGATGACACAGGATATCAAACCGGCAACAAAAGTCACGGTCCCGGCGTCCATAGTTACTGCTCCTCTTTGTCAGTGATGACTTCCTGGATTTTCTGACTCTGAGTGCCAAAGTAGAACGCAATGATGACCGCATAGATAGTCATGAAGTCTTGCGAAATGCTGTTTGTGCAAGCCATGAATGCGAATACCCCGGTAAGAACCAGAGTCACAATGGACTTGACAGACATGAGAGCGGCGAGCCTGTTGAGAATGGCTTTAGGCATAGCCCTCTTCTCAACGACACCCTCCAATTCCGCAAAACCCTCAGACTCCGGGGTCATCGTAGTTTTGTTCTCCTCCATAGTCCTGTTCTCCTTTCTTAGAATGCCCAAAAACGGGTCCATCGTTATGCTCGAAAATGTTTTCCAGTACCTTTAGGAAGCCCACACCGAGAATTGATGTTATTGCTTGCGAGGATAATTCAGTGACTGGAAATGGCTGTTGTAAGGCAACGGTCGAATAAATGGCTATGCCATAGGAGATAGAGACCCATACAAGAGCCGAGATTTGAGTGGATAGGAATACCACCCTCGTCACGGAAACCCGGCGTCTCGGCTTTTTAGGAGCCTCTCGCTTCCCTTTAGTCGAACGCCCCAGCATTGTCCATGACCTTGATGATACGGCAGAATGTCTCCGTAATGTCCAACAGGTTATCCTCCAGGGAGTTCGGGTTCGGGTCACTGTACCCACCGAGGAAACCCTTTTTCATAACCTTTTCCACGGACCCCCGGTAAGAGGGCGGGACATCCTTGAGATACTTGTACCTTGCTTCCATATCTTCGTCATCCTCCTTTTCTGTTGCGATACTTGCGTAATCAGGCAAGCACCATCCACGAATATAACGACCGTTGATTTTCAGGTTTCGATAGGCCACCGCCTCCCCCTTGTTACCCTCAATGATTGTTACCGTGTTACCGTTGACACCTGCAACGACTCCAACATGGTCGGGAGCGCCCTTGTTATCAGTTTTAGCGTAATTCGTACCATCTTGCCAGTCGTACATGACGATATCCCCAATGGAGGGAACGTATGCGTCATTCTCTTGCCAGCGGTTTTTCTGCTTATAGAGTTCAATCATTTTGGAGCAACTACATTCGCCGAGAATAATGCGGCTCAACCCGGCTTTAATTCCGGCGGCGGTGACAGCAGTTGCACACCACTCGTCAGAATATTTGACCTTGTACCCTCTCGGAAGCGGCTTTTGGGTATTGTAGAGATCAATGATTTCCCGATGTTTGCCGTTGACTTCATTATACCCTAACCAGCCCTTAAAAGCAAGGACTAATTTTTGACGGGCCTGTTGTTCTGTCATTTACTCAACCTCCTCAAAATAGTGCCCAATGAGTTCATGCGGTAAATAATGCAGTATGATTGTCCCTCCCTCCGGTTCCCCTGTACGCTTGCACAGGTAAATCTTTTCGTCCTCTGGATCGAAGTAGTATTTCCCATACACATACTCCATAGACCGCTGAGCCGGTATAGGGTCATCCAATGTTCCCGCATGGGTTCGGTCAATATAAGTCCATAGGGCCGGGGTTTTACTGGGGTGCCAATCTTCTTGAGAAGTGTGCGGAGTAATACATCTATAGAGTTTATATCCAAGGTTTGGACTTCCAGTAGTACAGACAATTTTCGACTCATTATCCCCTCCATAATGAACTCCAGGCAACCATGGAGGATAGAGGTCAGGGACTTCAACAGCCTCTTCATCAGTAAGGGTTTGAGCAAGGTATTCGGCTATTTTAGATAAACTTTGTAAAGATGGTGAATGCTCTAACATAACCAAACCCCCTCAATAATAAATGATAATCATTCCATCACCACCGGGGCCTCCAACCCCGCCGGGGCCTCCTGTTCCGGGAGTACCAGCAACAACACTCGGAAGACTTGCACCCTCGCTCGGATCACATTCACCACCGGCCCATCCGGGGCAGGAACCACCGCCTCCACCATAACCCCCTCGGCCGCCTTTAGTGACACCGGGTTTTTTAGGTGAAATAGAGGGCGCAGGAGGGGTCATACCGTCAGCGGCATATCCAGCGGATTGAGATTGAGAAGCACCGTTTCTTCCAGGTTCGGCCTGAGTAACACCTGCAACTCCTCCGGGGCCTAAAGCATAACCAGCACCGCATCCACGAGTCCCTGCTGAGTTTGCAGAATAGTATTGAGGAGCCCATGGTAAATTCGCATGATTTGGATATCCAGTTCTTCCAAGTTTAGTGGGAGCACCGGGCCAGAGTTTCCCGTCTTCGTCGTATGCCCCTGTCTGACTAACATACCCACCCATGATTTCTTCGAGGTCATTTGTGTCTGGTATAGTATAATCATCTCTACCCCCTGCACCATTTCCTCCGGGAAGCCCAGCATCTCCAGGAAGTGCATACACATCTCCAGTCAGTACATCAACCCAACCAGAAATGGCGGGGAAAGTTCCATCAGAGGAATTTACCCCATTTAGAGTCGTTACAGAACCCTCTGTTCCAGTAGGAGTTCCAAAAGGCGCACCAGTACCGCCAACTCCACATGAATAATCCAATAAGGCTCCAGGAGTAACATCCATTTCCCCCTCTTTTATGCGAGAGCCTGAGCCACCCGGCCCACCGGGGCCTCCAACCCCGCCGGGGCCTCCCCAAAGAACGTGTCTTGAACGGTTTGTGACTTTTCCAGAAATCCAAGAGGTGTATTCGTAATTGTGAGTAGTGCTACCACTTGCGTCTCCGCCCTTTACTCCAGGGCCTCCCCCTGTTGCACCTTGAAACAGAGCATAACGAATTTTTCTAATTCCGTCGGGAACTTGCCATTGTCCAGAACCAGTCAAAACCACTCTATTATCAAAGGTTTGAACGACTGGAGGACTATAACCAGAGATAAGAGTTGCTCTTGCTTTCATTTCCTTGCTAAAGGTGATATCAAGACTTTCAATAAATCCGGTCAACTCTTCACCATAGGGAGTCGTATATGTTATATAGTCACCGGGTTTTTGAGTGGTAAGAATTATATCAACCACCGTCTTTTTCGCATGACCGTAAAATGCAATGACTCGGTCTGCAACGAGTTCTGAATTTGTTAAATTTACAAGGTGACAAGCATTTGAATTTACGACATTAGGAGACTCGTTCTCCTCACCATTTCGAAACAAAACTCGTTCAGAGTGTGCATAGGCTTTCGCTGTTATAGTACAGTTAGCAGATTGAGAGACTACAACGTAGTTCACTCCAGACTCTAAGATAGTTGAGCCTGTAACCTGATAGTCATAGTATGGTTTATCCCATTCAAGAAGAGTTGCTTGCGAGATACTTGTTCCTTTAGGAGTTATAAAACTTGAACCAGTTGCAACACCCTCAAAAATTGTCTCAGTAGTTGCTCCGGGGGATTGATAGTAAGAGTGCTCTGTAATTTGTGCTTGAGTAGCGGGGGAGCCTTTAGTAACACTCCCACCCGTTAAATAGAATTTACTGATAGGGAGTTCATAAGGTTCTCCCTCAGAAAGAGCAACAAAATGACAATCCCCTGCATCATTTTTAATAACTCTTGCATTGATAGCAAAAAGAACATTTCTCAGGTTATCCCTTCGAGTACCTTTTGGCAACCAACCATATACAAGAACGGTTTTTAACCCATCATCAATAGTGTAAGGTATAACCCCACCAATGACATCAGCAAGAACCTCTTCAGCAGTTTGACCAGTATAAATTCCTCCCCAATGGTTGTCTTTTTCAAGAAGACCAATAGGAGATATACAGGAAAATGTCCAATCCCATTTTCCAGTCTGTTCAATCTTTTCCAGATAAAATTTCCCGATGAGAATATTGTTATGCTTGTATTGAACGATTGAACCGTACTCATATTCTTTCAAATCTGCAACGTCTGTTTCTTCTACCACAGTTGCACTCAGAGTATCTATGGGTAATGCACTCAAAGAAAGGGACTCGCTTAGATTGCAAGAGGCTTTTCTAAGCCGTTCAAAGGTTTTACTATTATACAGTAATTCGTTGACAGCCATGATAACCTCCTTTCTACTTCTGTTTGAATGATACTTCAAACCCGTACCAATACCGATTATTTGAGGCAGTTGTACCAACAGCCCCTCCAATATCAATAGCCATCTCAATAGAAGAGACTTCGGGTTCATATGTTCCTGAAATATCCGTAGCAGTAACAGGGTCAGAGAATACGAGTTGAACGTATTCCTTTAATAGTGCCGTTGCTATTGCAGAAGTATCAGCCTCAACAGTAGAAACAATCGTGACTTCCAAGTCTTTTTTAATGACTATAAGGTCAGCCACGCTTTCACCATTTAGGAGGTCTCCCCGAGCGCCTCCATAGACTCTTCGGGGAGAAACCTTATACCCTGCAATCGTTATCTTGGAACTGTAATCAACATTATCAACTTTGAATGTCATAGGCTATTGCCTCCCTCTACTAAATCGCCCCCTCTAAGAGAACCCTCTTTTAGATTGTAACTGTAACTTGCTCTTGCGAGTACCTGCCCATCCATAGGAATTGAGAGATCAAAGTTCACGGTCTGAACACCACCGGAGCCAGAGTTGCCGAACACTCCAGAAGCGTTCTCCTGTTTGGTAAGAATGCGCTCGCCCTCATGCACACGGACGTTCATGTCCCGAGGGACATAATCAAGGCCGCTTGCATAAGAACCGCTCACAGACTCAGCAGAACGCCGAGCATCTTCATAACCCTCCTCAGCGGAGGAGAAAATGCTTTTTATCCCCTCAATGACATCACCAATCCAACCGAACAAACCATCCACAATGGACACCATCCCATCCCACAAAGACTGGAGCATATCTTTACCAATTTCAAACAGAGTAGCAGGTAAACTCTTGAGGAATTCAATAACCTTATTGAACCACTCGACAAAGGCGTCTGGAATACCTGCAAGCCAATCCACAATGGACTGGAAGAAATCTCCCATGACTGTTCCGATAGTTTCAATGAGGTTTGCACCCCAGTCAACAATCGTTGTGAATACCCCGGAGAGCCACTCATAAACGGCCCCCGGAATTGACATGAACCATTCGGCGATCACGTTGAAAGTTTGAGCAAGCCACTCAGTGACAGAAGCCCACACTTGAGAAAACCATTCACCGATAGCGGTAACAGTTTGAGCAAGCCATTCTTTGATTCTTCCAGGTAATTCGCCGAACCATGTGCCAATATCCTCAATGAGTTGCGGAATAGCCGTTGAAAGAGTGTTCCACATTTCCTCAACCCAATTTTGGATGGAGCCGATAGCATATCCGAGGGCATAGGCAATATTATTCGGCAACTCTGCAAAGAACGAACCAACTGCGCTGATAGCGTCTCCAACCCCAGAAACAAGACTGGACCATACCTCAGAAGCAAAGTTTCCAATCGCAGAAATAGCATTTTGGACAGCGGTTGCAATATTGCTCGGTAGAGCGGCGAACCAATCGATGATGGACTGTACCCCGGAGACAATGGAGTTAACGGCATTACTGAACCAGTCTTTGACACCGGTCCAAAGTTCTTCCCAAGAGGTTCCAAAAAGCCCGAGAACAGCATCCAGCAAGCCCATGAGGGTATTTCCCCAATTCTCGACTGTTGCTATCATACCGTCAAAGACCCCAGTGAAAAGGTTTTTGATACCATTCCACATTTGCTCCCAATCACCAGTGAATAGCCCGATAAAGATGTCGAGAACACTTAGGATAGTGTTTAAGGCGGTTTCTATTGCTATTGCAATATTCTGGAATACACCCTCAAATAGAGGGGCGAGTAACGTAGTAAAGGCATCCCAAAGAGCACTCAAAACTTCCCCAAGATTCTCAAAACTGAACCCGAGTTCGTTAATACGTTCAACAATTCCATCACAAAAATTGCCAACGGTTTCGGAGATACCCTCCCAGATTGCAGTCATGCTTTCACGAAATTCTTCATTCGTGTCCCACAGGTGTTTGAATGCCGCCGCAAGGGTTCCAACAATAGCAACAATCGGAAGAATAGTGGGGGCCAAACTTGCAAAAGACGTGATGAGTTTGGTAATGGTTGCCGCCGCTCCGGTTAGAGGCCCGGTAAGGGTTCCGGTCAAAGCCCCTCCAACCTGACTCAACGTACTCACAATTCCGCCAATGGTTCCGGATAGGCTTGTGAATATATTGATGACTGAGCCGACTGCGCTTGTTATCTTTCCAAAGATGAGAAGCAGAGGCCCAAGAGCGGCGGCGACGGCGGCGATTTTCACAACTAATTGCAGGGTTTCATCATCCATTGAGGAGATTTTATTGATGAATTCTGTAATCTTTTGGACAATGTCTGTAACAACCGGGGCCATGACCTGTTGAATCTTGATAGCAAGGGTTTCAATGGAACCCATCATTTCCTCGATTGCTCCGGAGGTATTGTCCATCATGGTATCGGCCATTTCAGCGGCGGCTCCATCAACGTCATAGAACGATTGAGTGAGTGCTTGCAGTTCCTCAGGACCTCGCTCCATTAGAGCCAGCATACCCGAAAGAGATTCTTGACCGAACAGAGTGACCAATGCGTTGTTTCGCTGTTCCTGAGTAAGCCCTCCAAGACCTTTTTCAAGTTCTGCGATAATCTGGTTCAGTTGGAGCATATTGCCAGACGCATCGTAGAAAGAAAGGCTATACTCTTTCATGACCTGAGTCATAGTATCTGTTGGACGAGCCAAACGAGAAAGAGCACCTCTCAAGGACGTGCCAGCCTGAGAACCCTTAATACCTGCATCGGAAAGGATACCCACAGCGGCGGCAGTCTCTTCGAGGCTCTGTCCCATAGCCTTTGCGACAGGGGCAATATATTTCATAGCCTCGCCCATGTCCTCAGTCTGAGCATTTGTACGAGCGGCGGCCTCAGCAAATACGTCAGCGACGTGAGTAGTGTCAGAGGCCTCCAGGCCGAACCCTCGGACGGCTGAGGCGGCGATTTCGGTTGCCGTGGCAAGGTCAGCACCAGACGACGCCGCTAAGTCCAGGAGTCCCGGCATAGCGTCCATAATTTCATTCACGGTAAAACCCGCACTCGCAAGATTTTCCATACCCTCAGCGGCTTCACTTGCGGAGAAAGAAGTTTCAGCACCTAATTGGAGCGCAAGGTCATTCAACTTCTCCATCTCTTCGCCAGTCGCCCCGGCTATGGCCTTAACTCGGCTCATTTGGGCTTCAAAGTCGTTACCGACTTTCATAACTGCTGTTCCCAGACCAACGACAGGGAGGGTGACGCTCTTTGTCAGAGTGCCACCCACCGCAGTCATCGCAGTTCCAACAGCAGAAAACTTGTCAGCGGCAGTCGCAGACTCGTCTTGAAAGGTCCTGAGAGCGGACCTTGCCCTATCGAACCCACTTGTGAAACCTGAGGCGTCTAACATAAGATAGCCAACAGCGGTTCCAAGGTCAACTCCAGGCATTTAGACACCTCCTATTCGTACTGACTATAAAGTTCGGTGAAACTGCTATATTTCTTTTTGTATTCCATCTCCTCCCCATTGTCAAGACGGGCCATTATGTAAGCACAGGCCTCGTCAAGACAATAGGCAGTATAAGCATCCTCAATTCCGAGGAGCCTCGACGGTCTTTCCCGATACCTCTGAGCCAGAGACAGGAGGGACAGAATCTGCTTGCTTTCCACGAAAGGGAGCAAGGGACTTCGCCCCGGCCTGAGTATAGTTGAATACCGCCATGAACTGTTCGTCAGTCAGTTCAACCCCGGCTTCCTTGAGCTGAGCGTAGGTAGGCTCCACGAAAGAGGCCTCGCACAGAGTTTCGAACACATCAAAAGCGTCTTTCATCGTGTTGCCATTAGAGCCGTCAACCCCCTTTCCGTTGAACAGTTTGTTCGCAGAAGAAATGAGGGAGTTAGGAATGCGGCCGGACTTTGTCAGCATCAGCATGGAGGGCCGCTTCAACTGAGCCACGAAAGGACAGCCCTCACGGAAAGGGGGCAGGGCGACGACCTCGCCCCGGCTGGATTCGATGAGTTCGGAAATAGGTGTAATCTTCAGATTCTCCATTGTTTATTCTCCTCTCTTTAGGCCATAGCGGTGACAGTTGTCTTGCCACCCTTGACGGCCCGGTTGCTTGCATCCACCTCAACCACGATGACCTCCTGACCCGTGGTTGCAGTCAGTTCCGCAGTCCCGTTCCAAGACGTGTACCCGCC
>UMDE01053665.1_pt1 | contig 26484 bp, 17 predicted proteins | sample 1964411 | NCBI WGS metagenome assembly UMDE01 (sample SAMEA4835986, study PRJEB28245) | human gut metagenome | biome: gut microbiome; material: fecal sample | place: Denmark | collected 2008
GGCTGGGTGTACAGAATGCTTATGTCGTTCCCTTTGCACCATTCCTGGAAATCCTTTGAAATGAACTCCGGGCCGTTATCGCATCTGATGTTTTTCGGCTTGCAGTTCAGCTAGATTACCTTTTCCAATGTCTTTATCACCCTTCTTGCCGAGAAAGACATTGAAACCTCCTGGGACACCGCCACCTTATCACTGTCATCCATTATGTTCAGCACCCGGAACTTCCGTCCGCACTCCAGGACATCACCAACAAAATCCAGAGGCCATGTCGTATTGGGTTCGGAGGGCTGTTCCAAAGGTGTCTTGACCCTTGCCGGAAGTCGTTTCTTCAAACGGACACGTTTCTCGTAGTGCATATTCTTGTACACACGGTAAACCTTCTTGTGGTTCCAATTCTTTCCTTCACGCCTGAGACGTTTGAATATCTTCCAGAATCCGTCTCCGTATTGGGCTGCTGTCCTTATCGCTTCTTCAACCTCAGTGTCATCTCGCTTCTCCTGATAATAGTAATACGAACGGTGGATCTCCATCAGCTTGCACGCCCGAGCGATGCTCAATTCGTATTCCTCAACAAGCTCGACTGCTATCTATTTCTTTATCTCGGGCTCTAGAGTTTTTTTTAATAACATCCCTCAATATCCGGTTGTCCAATGCAAGGTCTGCGTACATCTGCTTCAGCTTCCGGTTCTCCTCCTCCAGTTCCTTCAATCTCCTGACCTGATTCACATCCATACCGCTGTATTTTGACTTCCAGTTATACAAGGTAACCCGAGTTACCCCATGTCCCCGTGCCACTACTTCTGCGGATATTCCGCTTTCCAGTTCTTTGACGGCTTTCACCATCTCGCTCTCGCTGTGAATACTCTTTTTCATTTAGTCCTCCTTCGACAAAGTTATCGTTTTTTGTCTAATAAAGAACTGTCTGGTTTTTAGGGAAGTTTACAAAAAGGGGAAGTTTATATGGCATTCATATCCTCTTTCTATTTTTGTTTTTTATTTGCCCAAAAACTCTTTGAGAGTTAACGACTTAAGACCAAGCCCAATAGCACGAGAACGAAGCATATTATCTGACGTAAGCAGAATCGGATTGCATCCTTCTTGTTTGTGTTTCAGCGCTACAGAGAGAATCTTACAGTCTGGATTTGATGCATTAAAACCATTGGGGAGCAATGATGTGTCCGCATCTTCCATCTTGGAGAAATTCTGTTCAAATGCACGGCATATGTTCTTAGCTGCGTTGCTCAGAGCTTGTTTGTCAACGCTTTCCTTTAATTTGAGTTTATCCAGCTCTTCAAGTACTGTTGCGGGGATAATCACCTTGTATTGAGAACCGATTTTTGAAATAATATCCGGATACTTGACAAACACATTTGTATCTATGATATATATGTTGTCCATGCCCTCTACAATTTCTGTTCTCTTGCGCTCGAACTTGGACAGATCTACTTTGCCTACCACTGTAACTCCAATATCTCCAGCTGTCAATCGTTTCGGCTCATGCTCTCCAAATTCTACAAATTGTTCTTCGTGAGCTTTGAGAATATACTTTCTGACATCATCTGACATCTGCCGTTGCAGCATTGTAGAATCAGCCACAATGATTGTATTCAATCTTGCTCTTGATGTTGCGACATTGAATAGTTTTGGGTCTAACGAATAGGGAAGAGATGCATTTGGAATAAAGAATATGCAATAGTCCACCGTTAAGCCTTGTACTCTATCAACAGTTTCTATCTTAATTGTGTCAGGCAAACTTGCACCTTTCCAATTAAGAATGAAGTATTTTTGTAACTCCCTAATAGAGTCTTTGAATTTTGATAGGACAGCAATTTCACTACGAGGTGATAGCTCATATATCTTTTGTACGACATCAATGATTTGTTCAAAAGCATTAATCGGAGCCTTTTTTCCCGTTTCAAGTTCTAAATCTAAAAAATTTGGACCACCTTTGGGGTTTATAAATGGCAATTGAATAGGGACATCTACGATTTTCGAGACAGACCTCAAGTTGTTATTGTAGAAAACACCTGTACTATCAGCAGCCCTCGGCATTAACCTAAATGTATCGCTGAGAAGGTACGAATCAAGTTTTTGCGTATTACATAATGTGTCAAAGCCATTAATTATTTGACTCCAATCTTTATCACTAATAATATCGTCGTTTATTGCAACAATAGGTGATAACTGTTTCTGATCACCAATCCAAACCACTTGTTTGCCCAATTTGAATGCTGCTGCTATCATAGGAAGCAGAGCCTGGCTCGCCTCATCCATAAGTACGTAGTCAAAAGGAATCTCTGCGAGAGTTGCCGCCCAGGTACTTGAAACATAGAAAGATGTAAGAGATAAATACCCAGAACAGGCATCACATTTGTTCTCTTTAATAGGGACAAGGCATGGAAGTTCGCGTTTCTCATCAATTGTCATGCTTGACTTCGACACCTTCCCGGCAAAAATATAATCTTTAAGATCTTCTTTCTTTGCCAGCTCCATCAGCGCTTGATTCGTTAATGCAGTAACAAGAACGCTCTTTCCTTGCTTCAATAATGTTGCGGCATATTGTGCCAATCTGTATGTTTTTCCGGTACCCGGAGGGCCTTGTATTGCCACACAGTTGTTTTTATCAAAGACACCCGCAAGAATAGCGGGAAGATCAGTATCAGATGCAAGTGGTGTTGGATTCCAAAGCGGATCGGTAGCATCAAAATCTAATACCTTGTTGACATTCTTAATTGACTTATCAGCTACAATGTCCTTCAGGTTATATAAATACTGAAGAGGTGGATCTTTAGGACCGAACGCAATTATTGGCATCTCCTTTTGGAGAACATCTGCAAATTCTATAGAAAGATTTTTTATACCAATAAGGCAGAAATCCTCCTCTGTAGCCTTTGCAATCCAAGCGCAATACGCGTCAGAATAATCCCTTTGGTAATCTTTTCTTAAGTCCAACCAAGAATAATCACTCCAATTCTTGAAACTGCCCATTTCTCCTGTTAGGTAGCAGGCTGTCCAGAAGGAGTTCTTTCGAGGCATATTATCGGAATTCCTCACCTTAAAAACAGCGGTGCCATTATCTTGGAGTTTTTGAAATTTTCCGACAAAGACATTTCCACGCGATTTTAAAATAAGTGCTTTTGTCCGGACGACTTGTTCAAAATCTCGTATCTGAGCATTTATCTCAGTGTCTAAAAAATTAGTGTATGATTCTCTTGTGTAGTACATAACTATAAATCATCATCTGATGTCGCACTTTGCGTGCCGGTATTTCTCTTGTAAATGAATCTTATTGATTCGGCCCTGCTTGATATATTAAAGCTGTCGAAATTGAATTGGATATTATTGAAATAGTGAAGTGCATCAGCTAACTTCTCAATCTTGTCGTCTGATTCAAGGTTCTTACTGCTGAAGGTAATGGATACTTTTGTCTGATCTTTGAGGAGGTCGAGTACCGGAATGCGTTTGAAATCAAGACCATCATAGATAAACAACTGAGCCTTGTCTCTAATCAAATACAGGTATTCAGTTGGATTAACCATAAATTTATCACCTTGATATTTAAAGCTCTTCAGCACAATAGGCTCTGAACCATTTTCAGTGGTAATGACATTGCAAGAGTAACAATATGGCTGACCATCCTCACCCATTTCGCCGAAACCATATGGATATTCCCAGTCCGGATAAGCTCTCATAAGTGCCTGCTGGGCTTCTAATTGGGCCTGTATCATTTCCTGTTTAGAGAGTTTTGAGTCTTCACCCTTTTGCATTGTGACATTTTCTTCCTCATCATCCCGGATCCTTGCAATTTCTTCTTCCAAAAGGCTATTCTGATTTCGCAGCTTCTCTACTTCTGACATCAAATCATTTACACTCGCTCTTGAAATCAAAAATATTTCCCTCCAATCATCTTTTGTGAACAGAGAGGTTTTAAGCGAGTAAACATCCGCGAGGACGACTTCCGGTTCTACATCCTTATTGATGTATATATGACCGGAAGTATTGAACACAGTATAATTGTTCTGTTTTCCTTTAAAATAATAATCCCCCAAATAAACACCTCGATAAGGCATCTCACCATCGTATAAGTAGATGCGTGTCGTTTTGTTCGCTTTCCAGGTAATGTACTTTTCATCAGTCCATTCCTTCGCAGACGAATAATCGTCTTCGTTATTGGTCATGTGAACATTGATTTTGCCGAATAACAATTTCAAGACTTCTACCTTGTTGTTCTCTGAAATCGGCAATTGTGACGATGCCTTGACCCATGAAAGGAAGGTGCTAATTATGGACGAAGAAGATATATTCCAAATATCCTCGAACTTGTTCTCACTGAATGACTTGCGCCTTTTAATTTCGTCACTTGTTTCATTGTGTACGCCAAGAGTTGTTAAGAACGACTTTTTTTCGTCAGTATCAGCCCATTGCGCAATAAAAGGCTGTATTCGTTCCGCTGGAAGTGTATAATCATCGCAGTCAATGTATCTTCCAGCCACCTTACCAAAAGAATAGGAAATATATGGATCATTAATGAACGAACGGAGAATTTCTCCTACTTTAAGTTTGAAGCATTTTTCAAGAATCTCTTTGAATATCTGAGTATTCGAGGTGTCAATAAACTTCCTAGAGACAGTATCTAACGTGATAGAACCAATATGTCTGTAGAAAAGCATCATAAAACAATATTGATCTGACGTGTACCGTGCATTATAATACTGAGAAAGATATGAGACAAGTTCGGCCTTAACCCATGACGATTCAGCTTCATTTTGTGCAAATACTTTTTCGTATCCAGCAATAGATTTGAATTTATCAGTGATCATTGCAAGTTTTGACGAATTGGTATGAGAAGGCAAAATTGAGGACAAGGAGAAAGTGTACTTAACTCCATTGACATCAACAGAAAAATCATCTTTCAAAGTAATTTTTGAGAGAGGAATGCCATCGACCTTAATAATTGACTTAAGATGCTGACAAGAGGCAGTACTTTCTGTTGCAATTTTGATTATTCGATAGTGCTCGCCATCAGAAGGGTATGACACAGTACTGCTCAAATCAAACGAGCCGTATGCTTTTACAAAAATTTCTTTTGTCGCATGATCTTCTTGCTCGACAACAGGAAGGATATTCGGCACTCTTTTCCTAATCAAACTTTGAGTGAAAGCATGACGCCAGCTTTGTTTAAACTTCTGATATACAGAGTATACATCTGTTTTAGCTAATATTGTGTCAATATTGTTCTCAACAATAGATGTATAGATGTTTTCACTACCGATGAGGAAAGATGCAAAGGATGAGCTATACTCTTCTTGGGCAATCATGTAATCTTTCAGCCACACAGGCAATGTACTGCTGAATGCACACATCTTGAATAGAGGGGTGAAGACGCCTTGCGCATTTTTGAAAATTGCCCATTTCTTTCTCGTTTCATCACCAATACCCTCAAATTGCTTAGTAGCATGGAACAACCTTAGACGATCCGAATGTGATAGTATCGAGGTGTTTGATAAACTTATCCTTTTGAACAACTTCTGCTCATCCTGCTTTTTCAAATAGTCTTTGAGAGGATGGTGCTCAATCACCGTGTCTGTACATTTGAAACCGAGTTGAATGAGAATATCTTTGATGGCCAATGTGTTTTCAGTAATCAGGATTACCTTACTATCGTTTATGGCCGTACTATATGAAACCCATTTGTTTTCAAGTAGAATAGACGGAATGCTTGGTATGAGTCGGATTGTATCTTCTGTCCTTGTCAACCATTCCCAGAAACTCTTTCTTTCATCATTAGAGGCTGCACTTATCCAAGTAAGAGCGCGTTCTGCATTACCCTGAATGATTTTTATGACATCAGTTGTAGTTGTCTTCTCAATTTTGAATATTGAGCGTTTCAATATATCCGTATTAAGGTTCGGATGAGGCAATCGTTTTGTGGTGCCAATTATTGAGTAGTAATTATCGTATCCAAGAGTCTTCGCAAGCGAGGATTCATCCAAGATAATACCTAAAACATCCGATTTTTCTCCTTTGTCATTGATGATGAATTTCGATTCGGAAAGCGCTTTGGTGTATCCATTGTTGAAGGAGTCAATCAGTGCAAAGGTGTCTTGGCTGGTTGATTCAAACTCTTTTTGAGGCAGTAAATTCAAATAATTAGGTTCATCAATTGATGCTGATTTCTCGACCATTGAGACGATGGCTTTTCCAATATTGAAAAAAAGGAAATGATTCCACGGGTTGTCGCTTTGCACACCCTCACGATCAGATTTTGGGATAAAATCCGCATTAATAAAGAACGGGAAGGTAAACCTATGTTCATTCATCGGAAGATATGCATAGAGAGAAAGGGCGTCATTTGACGGACGGATATGTCCTTCTTCATCAAGAGGAATGGCAAAGGAGATTTCTGTATCTGCTGTAGAAGCAATTCTGTCCGGTATGCCGGGAACTTCAGATTGTTCATTGCCATTGGAATCAAGTCTTACGAAATAATTCTCAATATCTCCATGAATGTTTGTCCGTTCTTTTCGCTTGATATTCACATTGGCGGCTTTAAAAGCCTCGTCACTCACTCCAATACTTGCCTTTGTGAATATCTTGTAATTCTCGTTCAACTTATCCTTGTAAAACGAATTAACCAATGATATGTATTCTCCATTTTCAGAGATATTCTTTTGAATGGTCCGACAATCATCTCCTTGCATCAGTTGGATTCGATTGGTCCTACGTAAGAACAGCATGAAACGTGGTTCATTGAATACCTCGGCAATCGCTTGGGCGTATTCTGACAATGTCTTCTCGTCCATCTGAAGAGCGATGCAGACATTCTCTCTTTCGCTCCAAATGGTATTGTATTTATCAATATCTGGAATATTTGACCAAACGGGCAGCAATTGCCACGGAATATCTTTTACGCCTTTGAACTCCCTTCTGAATTTTTCAAATTTATGAATGAATTCTTTCTGCTTGACAGGGTCGTTTTCAATATCATTCACCAAGAAATAGAAACGGTCGAAATCATTGTATATATCCAAACTCTTATCAAAACCGAATCGATAGCCGGAGCTTTGGATATAAACAGACTCGGAGTTGGTGAATACGGATTTGAAACCAATTCCTTTATAGCCGGTTTTCTTCTTATTGGCAGATTTTGTACTCTGGGCAGCAGATGTTATTGATTCAAAATCATGCTTGTTAAATGAATAGCCATCGTGGGTCAATAAGAAGTATTTGCCTTCGAGTTGCAGTTTCACTTTTACGCCATTCTGAGCAGCAGCATCATCTGCATTTTGAAGAAGCTCAAAAAACATTCTCTTTTTACTTGAATACAGGTTCTGGCCAACCTCTTCAAGAAGATTGGCGACACTCGTGTTTGTATTCGGGCTGGTGTGCTGCTTAAATGACAAAAGAACAGACTCTTGATAGGGGTTCTTCACCAACTGAAGATTAGGGGAGGAAACAGAAAATAGGTAAGGCGTCCCTTCCTTTCGCCTAAAATCAGCATTCGGTAATGAAATGTCAGTTTTATAGTACTCGCCTTCAAAGAGAAGGTTGCGTAGCCTATTATCTGCTCGTACCAGGATGTTCTTACCATTGATCGGGTCGACGAGTAATTTACCATTTACCTCGCTATCGGAATCAGAAAACGTGATTAATTCAGTAAAGAAATACCCGTCGTTGATGGATATGACCTTTCCGATAAAAGTCTTTGTTTGGATGTCCATCGTTTTGAGGAGATCCATTAAGGATAGGGAGTAAAGGCTGTCGTCGTATCTGTCCTTTATGATATATTTCCTGCTGAATTTAGCGTTATTGTGTTCATCTGTACCAGTGTAGACTATTTGAATGTGCTCGCCTACAAATACTTCATCACTTGCTCGTAAGACTTTATTTGGAGACAATTCTTCTCTGGTAATGATGATATTTACTCCTGCGTCTATAACATCCACTTTCGCAAATTTATCGTCAACATACGTGACTTTGCCCATAACAATATCACCAGGGTTAAGCTTTGCGATCAGATCTTCCATCAACTTGCGCTTGTTCTCCTTTTCAATAGGGCGCATATCAAGCCAAATCGTAGACTTGTTTTCATTGAATTTGCTATAGACGAATTCAAGTGATTGCCCAGGAGACAACGCACCAGAAATCATCTTTGACTTATATGGCTCAATGAAAAAATTTTCAGTAAGCTCTATCAAGAAAAGGCCTTCTTCTACTGAAATTACAGCAGTGGGATTGTCATGTGCTTGATTTATCCCCACATATTTTGCAGTTACTCTATCTCCGATGTTATGCATCCTTGCAAATAGAGAATGAAGAGGATAGGTACTCAGTGTGACTTTTACCATTCCATTTTCTTTAACTGCAGTGCTCTTTACAACACAAGTAATTTCATCACCAGCCTTATAATAGGTAGAGGTCAGTTCTACCCACGGCGCCAATCCAATGAAGCCATCAAATCGAATCAATATGCCGTAGTTCTCAACAGAATCAACACAGCCCTTTAATATTAAATCAAGGTTCAAATCACGCGGATTGGCACATGCATCTTTTCGGCTTAACTCAATCTTGCCATCAGGATGAACTTTAGTTACAATAGCTTGTATGTAATCTCCAACATGAAGTGAATCATAGAACCTGTTTTGGTGGCTCCACGAAATGTTTATTTTTCTGATAAGTCCGGAAATGCCATTCGGAGTACTTACAAACAGTCCATACTGAGGATTCTTGCTTGTAATCTGAACAGCTAATGATTCTCCAATTTGTGGGTCTAAATATGACATTATGGATTATATTAAATGGGTGAATTTGATTTTTATTTGATTATCGTATGTTTTTTTACTCGGTTGCTGTAGCCTCAGAGTTATCTTCCGCCTCATTAGCTGTTCCGGGAACATATTTCAATGCGCCGAATAGCATTTCTGCTTCATATGTTTCTTTTTTCTCCTCTGCAATTATCACTACGTCGAGATAGTCAATTAAGTACTTCAGGAGTACTTTACCTCTATTAAGGATTGATTCGGCCGACCAAGGATGCCATTCAGTTTTGCTACTGATTTGACGTTCGCTAAAACTTCCATTAGCATACGCCTTGACTTTAGTTTCCCACGGATTATTACCAAGACTTGAGTTCTTCTTGTCTCTAATAATTGTAAGGTTGCCGAGAGAATTTAATAAGGTTTTTATGGCCACATATCTTTCCTCTTCAGAAAAACTCTTTTGTGATAAATAATTTGACATTGTATCACTCCAGTAATCTTGATAAGTTTTTGGCATGATATGTTCAATTGACGTCTCGAAGAATTTGTCCCATGAGATTATAGCAAAATCACGTGAGTAATCCTGCTGATGAATATGTTCTTCAAATTCAAACAAGAAATATTTTAGCCCATTCCATCTATGGTAACCTACATTGCCACGAACATATGTAAATAGCCATTTGAAGCCACCTATTAAGCTTGAGCATTCAATAGTCTGAGCTAATATGGCTTCTAATTCATTATTCAGTTCTTCCAGTTTAATATCTCCTATATGTAGGTCCCTGGCGCGAGTTGCAAACGAGCGTTCATCCATTATCGATGGAATAGGCAAACGATTTCTGAATAATATTTTCTCGACATTTTTCAGACATCTATTGAATTCCTCTGGTTCGTCTTTTTGAAGAGCAAGAAGCTGTGCAAGAAATAGCCTCATCTCTTTTGAACCATTGAGACATTGAATTTTATAGAGCTCCAACTCAACCGTATTCTTGATATCGGGGCAATTAACCGTGAACCAATAGGGAACATAGTTTGCGAGATCAATAGCGTATTTCTTAATCTTATCAAATGAGACAACTTCTTCTTTTTTTGACGACTCTGACTGGTCGCGAGTATAACTCAATCTGTATTGACTTGCCCTATTGCAGAACATCTCAAACACTTTTTTTTCAGCATCTTGCGTAGAGAATGAGTAATCGGCAGGTGTTCTGATCAAGGTCAAATGAGATGATAGAAACTCATCTTCATCAAGCATTGATGTTTCATTTTGTCCTAATGAGTTATAAATCAATCCCCAACAGTCATTAATGATTTTTGCTAATTGGTCATTATCGCAATTGGTCAATTTGCTGTTTAAGAAGAGGAGCCTATTCTTTAATTTTTCCAGAATAGTCAATGGCTTGCCACGGTTGTTCATCGTCTCGAAAACAGCCTGAACATCAAAACTATCATCTATTATTTTGATATCAAACATTAGGGCTGTGGTAACCTTTGAAAATATTGTTCTTGCCTGCTTCGGAGTCAATGTGGCCAACTTATCGCAGAAGAATTGTTTAGCTTCCCTTAAGTTGTTGGTATATACGCTTTTTCCTTTGCAGATGGAATCAGGATCTTCAAATATCTCTTTTCGTAAAAAGTAATTATAGTCGCCATTTTCCGTTCCATACGAGAATTTATAGACGGCATTCTTACCTTTCTCTTTAATATACTGACTGTATATTTTCTTGTTGTTCAGTTTCTTATACAATTCAAAAAGAAGGATAAGAATGGTCGTTAATCTTTGCTGTCCATCAACAACATCATAAAAGTTGCTTCCAGACTGCAGCAACTTTTGTTCTGATTTGCTCAGTTTATCAAATAATGTTTTCTGTAAAGAAATTGCACCTGTGTAGTGTGGCTTATATCCACCGGAAGGATTAGTCGGAATATCTTCAATGTCATCCCACAATTCCGGCAATTGTTTATCTGCCTTCCAGGCATATCCCCTTTGATAATCCGGAATTCGGAAATAATTATTGGCGAAAATATCAGGTATTTTTTGATTACTTGTTTCCATATCTTAGGTTATATCAAATGGGTGACTTTTATTTTCTTGTATTTCTAGCGACGCATCATTGCATTTTTATTGATTATCAGTAGTTTACATCTTAAAAGGGTAGGCTGCTCAAAAATTTACTTGTTTTTTTGCGAAAAATCGAAGATTTAACGTTTTTTATCGACTCTCTCCGAACAGAGGGAAAAAAGCAAAAAAACTCCCTTTTTGAGCCCCGGCAGACCCCGTCTGCAAAGATAGAGAATGTCGGGGTTTATTTCGCAAAAATGGGCTGTAAAATCAAGGGTGGATTCACGGATATTTTGGGGTTCCAATCATGGTATATTGTGTTTGGTCGAAGAGGTGTTTTGCTCGCCCTTAATAACCTCAGGAGCATATATAAATTTTGCAACCAAATGAAAAAACGGCAGGAACCATTTAGCCATGGCGTAGCCATCTCTTTTCTTCCCTTATTTTAACTTTACTTTAATGAACGTATATATGAATACGGGGATAAAGTAAAGTTGATGATTTCATGGAAAAATGTAGATTTCAAGCCTCAATTTTGATGGAAAAGTGTATAAAGAGAGTCTGATTCGTTGGAAAAAATGTGAGCTAATAGGTATTATTCGTTTGAAAAAATGTAGAATTCTAAATCGTTACCTACGTTAACACTAAGAGATGATATTAAGAGTTCTCACTGTAAAGGGCGAAAGTACAAACAGAATATGTCTTTGCACTTGCACTTTTGCACTACGGGCTACGTAGTTTGCTACATATTGGCTTTTCTCTAAAGATATTTGTTGCTCCTCAAGAAAATCCGTAATTTTGTGCCGTCAATTGAATAAAAACATAGAGTTTACAATGCTGCAAAGAAGAATGAACAACTGGAACATCGTATCGGATCGAGGCATAAAATGCCTTGAGAGATTGTCGTGTATCCATACTTCGGGCATTGGAGCATTCTATACTTTTGGAGACATTTTCCGACGAACGTTTGATAGAACATTGGGGATACGATGATGCTGGTATCCCGCTGAAACGATAAATGAAAACCGTCGGAGAGTCCTTACCAAACTTTTCGACGGTTTTGTTTAATGCCTGTTGGTGACGTTCGCACGATGTGCTCTTCTCCGTCAATTCCGTCCACGGGCTGAATTATAACGTATCATTAACCGCGCAGTGATGCGCATGAATGGAAAGATTATGAATTATAAATTTGACGGAAGCAGGGTGTTCTTTACATCCGACACCCACTTCAACCACACCAATATCATCAGGTTCTGCAACAGGCCTTTCAAGGATGTATCGCACATGAATGAGACTATTATTGCCAATTGGAACCGCGTGGTCGGACCGGAGGATATCGTATTCCACTTGGGCGATTTCTGTCTGGGCGGTTCTGCCGAATGGGTAAACGTACTGAAAAGGCTGAACAGAAAAATATACCTTATTTCCGGCAACCACGACATCAAGAACTTGAGGCAGAATTACAAGAAATACTTCGAGCAGATAACGATGCAGATGTATATCGAGGTGGATAAACAGAAGATTTATCTGAATCACTGTCCGTTTCTTTGCTATGGCGGCTCATACGATGACACCTGGCAGCTTTTCGGACACGTGCATACCCGAAGGAACAATACCGGAAAGGATGCTTCTCGGCTGAGTATACTTCTTCCGACGCAATATGATGTCGGAGTGGACAACAACGATTTCACACCGGTTTCATTTGCGCAGGTGAAGGCAATCATAGGGAAACAGATTGAACAATCAAGGAAAGGAGAACAGTAAGATTAAGATGAAGATACAATACATGAGTGATCTGCACATGGAGTTCCCAACTCATATCACAATTATATGGGTAATAAGGAAGAAGGCTCCGTCTACGAACTGCCGTGGGAATACGAGTGCTCGGACGATGCTAATTCGATTCTGACCAAGGAGCAATATCAGGCGATTGTCTCTATTGCAGAATGTCTGCCGGAGGAAAGAATAAGACTTCATTAGAAGAGTTTGACAGAAAAAACAACAGGTAAGTTATATCTGATACAACCTTGATACTATTGAAAGAAAGCATTGTTTTTACTTCAAAAATCGGATATAATCAGCCAAATCTTATAAAATTCTGGGGATTTGGCTGATTATGTGGTTAATTTGTTCTATATTTGTAAAGACAAAATTCTATAGTTATGATAATAGGAAGAAAAGAAGAGCAGAAAATATTGCTTTCGGCAGCACAGTCGGAGTACTCGGAGTTGATAGCAGTCTACGGTCGCAGACGAGTAGGCAAGACCTATCTGATTCGTGAAACATTTGGCTATAAGTTCACATTCCAGCATACTGGCCTTGCAAATGCCAAGACAAAAGACCAGCTGTTCAGTTTTGCCATTTCACTTCGTGATGCCGGATACGATGATTGCCCAATACCACAATCGTGGTTGGAGGCATTCAGTCTGTTATCTCATTTCTTGAAGAATTCAACAGATGAGAAAAAGATAATCTTCCTGGACGAGCTTCCATGGATGGATACACCTCGTTCAAATTTCATTTCTGCTTTTGAACATTTCTGGAATGGATGGGCATCGGCCAGAAAGGATATTGTTCTGATTATTTGCGGTTCTGCTACATCGTGGATTATCAACAAAGTGATTAATGATCATGGTGGATTGCACAATCGTGTGACTCAACGTATAGCCCTTCAGCCGTTTACTTTGCGTGAGTGTGAAATGTTTGCTCAAAACAGAGGTCTTGAAATGAGCAGGTATCAAATAGCCGAGTGCTATATGGTGTTGGGAGGTATACCTTTTTATTGGAGTATGCTTGAAAAGGAGCTCAGTCTTGCTCAAAACATTGATAAGATTTTCTTTGCCAAGAATGGTAAATTGTCAAATGAGTTTAATCTACTCTATGCATCATTGTTTAAGTCACCAGAGCAATATATAGATGTCGTAACCGCTCTTGGCCGTAAAAAGGTTGGTATGACTCGCGAGGAGATTATGACCGCAATTGACAAGCCGAGCAACGGTACGCTGAGTAAGGTGCTTGATGAGTTGGAATACTGCGGTTTCATCCGAAAATACAATGGCTATGGTAAAAAGACAAAACAGGCAATCTATCAATTAGTCGATAACTATACGCTCTTTTATTTCAAGTTTATCCAGCAAAACAAGAATAATGACGAGCATTTCTGGTCTGTGTCTATAGATTCTGCAACGCATCGGGCGTGGAGCGGTTTGGCTTTTGAACGCCTGTGTATGGCCCATACACAGCAAATCAAGGCTGGACTGGGTATTTCAGGGGTATTGAGTAACATCTACTCATGGCGAAAAGAGGCAGATGAAAATGGCAACGGAGCACAAATAGATTTGCTGATTGACCGCAATGACCATGTAATAAATGTCTGCGAGATGAAATACTCTATGTCTGAGTTCACCATTGATGCTGATTACGAACGCGTACTGCGTAACAAAAAAAGTGCATTTATCGAGACTACAAAAACACGCAAGGCGGTACATCTTACGATGGTTACTACCTACGGGGTCCGTCAGAACTCACATTCGGGAGTTGTACAAAGTGAGATAACATTGGAGGATTTGTTTGGATAGTGAACAATGATTCCTAATTCAGACACACTTTGAATGCCACAGAAGAACTGCGTGATGTGGTCTATTACAAGCGGAAAAAGTTCGTCGATGTGACTGAAATGTACGACATTGACAGTCTGGAGGACTTCATGCGGTTCGCAACTGACCATTACGGAGAACTAGGCCTTTCACGTCTGAATATCTTTGCCTCACACGACCGGCAACAGGAGTGGAAAATTATTGTCTCCAACAGTTATTCTGCCAATGCCGGATTGGCTATCGAAGTGGCTACAACTTTGTATAAGGCCGGAGCACCGCTGTTGATATACGATGCCGAGAAGCTCTTAAGGATCCTGCTCGAAGAGAAATATGTGCGTCTGGTTCCCGACTCATATCACAACTATATGGGCTTTAGGAAGAAGGCTCCGTCTACGAACTGCCGTGGGAACACGAATGCTCGGACGATACTAATTCGGTTTTGACTAAGGAGCAATACCAGGCAATTGCCTCACTTGCAGAATGGCATCCGGAAGAACTAGTGAACCCTATCGTTTAATGGGGCTGTACTAATTATAGACTTGGCTTATCCCTATACGCTCCCGCATTAGAGATAAGCTAAGTTCTTATATATTCATATTATCCGTAATGTAAAAAGAAAAAGAGCTAGAATCTTGTGTGAACTAAAAAACAAAGGTATCTTTGTATAAATAATAGCTATAAATTGAAAAAGTATGTCGAATATTCAACAAATAGTGATGAATAGAATTAAGGTTACCCTTGTTGAGAAGCAGAAAACAAATAGATGGCTGGCAAAGCAAATGGGGAAATCAGAGAATACTATATCAAGATGGTGCTCTAATAAATCACAACCCTCTATTGCTCAATTGCAAGAAATAGCGAATTTGTTGGAGGTTGATATTCATTCTTTGTTGAGATCTCAAGAAATATAATTGTGAGTTAGATTAAATGTTGATATGTCAAAACGTATAGACAATATAATAGAAGATATAAAAGATCAATACCTCGAAAGAGATAATAATATTCCTTGGATAATTGGATTTAGCGGGGGAAAGGATAGTACTGTTGTCCTAACTTTAGTATGGAAAGCATTGCTTGCTGTACGAGAAGAGTATGGAGATAGTGCCTTAGTAAGACCAGTATATGTTGTAAACAACGATACACTGGTCGAGAATCCTATAATCTCGGATTACATAATTGAGGTTCTGGATTGTATTCGGATTGCAGCTATCGAACAGAAACTCCCTATAACAGTGCAGACAACTGTGCCAAAGTTGGAGGATAGTTTCTGGATCAGTTTCCTTGGCAAAGGGTACCCTGTTCCCAACAATACATTCCGCTGGTGCACTGATCGTCTAAAGATTAAACCTACAACCCAATTTATTTTGGATAAAGTCGATACAATGGGAGAGGCTATTGTGCTTATTGGTACGCGCCTGACGGAAAGTGCAACCCGAGCAAAATCTATTCGGCGTCACGAGATAAAAGGGAAACGACTAACCAAGCATCCATTGAATCCCAATACATACACTTACCCTCCGATTAAAGATTTGTATCTGGAAGAAGTGTGGTATATCTTAAGAGAGATTCCCTCTCCATGGGGATACGACAATCAAAAAATACAGCAAATTTATGCCAATGCTACTGCAGACGATTATGAGTGCCCTACTGTAATAACAGATAAAACTCAGCCCTCTTGTGGACAAAGTCGCTTTGGGTGCTGGGTATGCACAGTTGTTAAGGAGGATAAATCCATGAAAGCTTTAATTAATAATGGCAATGAGTGGATGAGTCCTTTACTTAAATTTCGGGATGAAATGGTTGAAGGTCGCAATATCTCGGAGAACCGCTATGCTACACGCAGAAATGGGCAACTAGCCGTAGATGCAGATGGTCATAATTTGGGCAATTATACTTTTGAGTATCGTTGCATAATGTTGCGCAAATTATTGGAATTGCAACGTAACATGCAGCGTGTAAAACCACATATGGAATTGATTTCCAATCAGGAACTAGTTGCTATACAAATAAATTGGTATAGAGACGGCTACTTTTCTCCAAAAGTTACTGATATATATAATGAGGTCTATCAACGGAATATGCCCTTAGGGAATATGCAATATCAAGAACGTTTAATTCTTGAGAGAGTGTGTGCAGAACATCCGGAAGACTATCAGCTAATCAATGATTTGGTTTCATTGCAGCGAAGCAAGACTATTTTGATGAATAACAATGGTCTTCAAGGCGATATTGAGAAACGATTGGACAACTATCTTAACCCACGTCAGTAATGTTTATAAAATCGATCATATTACACAATTATAGAGCCTATAGGGGGCATAACAAAGTCTCATTTCAGCCAGACTCAAAAAACATCTTCTTGATTGCGGGAAATAACGGTTTTGGCAAGACGACTTTTCTCACCTCTCTTGTTTGGTGCCTTTATGGAAAGTTGATGGTTGATGTTGATGAGAAATTTAGACGAGATATCAATGATGCCCAAGGCTATAAAAATTATGCACGGCAAAGCCTGCATAAGGCGTTAGTCCATGCCGTGGATTTATATGAAATTGCACCAGAAGAGCGTAAACAGATTGCTCGTCATGGGTATTCTGTAGAAAATGAGTATATTAAAGAAGATGCTCAATATTATGTGGAAATAGTACTCTCCGATGTATTTATACCTTCCATACCTTGCAGTATAATAACAATTAGGAGAACGTATGACTATTTTCTGGATGTTGAATCAGTTGATGTCTTGATTGATGGTCAGGTCAATGAATTAGCGAAGGAGGTTGGATATGATATATTCATCAATGATTTTATTTTATCCAAAGACATTGCAAAGTTCTTCTTTTTCGATGCAGAGAAGATTGTCAATCTAGCCGAAGTGAAATCAATAGACGAGAAACGTAGGCTGAGCACTGCGTACAGCGAGGTTCTGGGCATTAAGAAGTATGAGGATGTCAAGAGGAACCTTGAGAATCTGCGACTTAAATTTAGGAAGAATGCCGGGTCTACTGTGAGCAAATCAAAGCTGGATAAGTTGGCAAATAGCGTTTCTGATATTGAGTCAAAGATTAAGTATTCAGAAGAGGAACGAAGTCAGATAGATGCTCAGATTCAGCAATACAGAATTGAATCCACTCAGCTTCAAGAACGGCTGATTCGAGAGGGTAATGCCATCAGCATAGAAGATTTAAACAAGCAGAAGGAGCTGTTGGCTGTATTGAAAGACAAAGACTCGAAGCTAAAGAGCCAACTGCGAGACATGCTTGATATTGCTCCATTTGCAATCTCAGGTAGGCTATTTGCTCTTTTGAAGAATCAGGTTGATGCTGAAAAAAATATTCGGACTACAGAAGCCAATTGTACGGCTATTAATGAGGCGTTGTCGTCTGTACATATGCAAATAAAGCAGCGCTTCGGTGATCTTCGTTTGTCAGATTCTCAACTAAAAATGCTAGAGTGTGTAATATCTGATGCTTTCGCATCCAATATTGTTGAGTCGCAAGGGGATTTGCCTGTAAACTTTAAAGTATTGTTGGATTATACCGATAATGAGACGAATGAGTTTCAGGCATTATATGACAATATCAGATATTCATATAGCACAATCTTTAAGCAGCTCGTTAAAGAAATTAAGAATAATGCCATATTTTTGGCTAAAACTCAAAAGAAGATTGCTGCTGCTGAGTATGATGATGGAAACGCGGATATCAAGGCCATTAGAACACATAAGGCCGAGATTGATGATATGCTGAATAGGCTGGAAGCGAAGTCGCGTCAGCTATCGGAGCAGATAGGTACACTCAATAAAGACCTTGCAGTTTTCAAGAAACAACTATCAGAGGTTACCAAATATATTCGAGTTGATAAGTCTGATAAAGAGAAGGATGCTATTGCCGAGCGTCTGATATCAGAGCTTACGACGTTCTTGCTTGAATTAAGGATGAAACGTAGATTCTCGTTGGAACAAAAGATTATTGCGAGCATTGATATGCTGATGCATAAGGCAGACTTTATTCATAGCGTTCGGATTGATCTGCAAAATGATATTATTGAGATAGAATTGCTTGATAAAGCTGGCGAGATTATCAGTAAAGAGAAGTTGTCAAAAGGGGAACAGCAGCTTTATGCTACGGCAATCCTTAAGGCTCTTGTCGAAGAATCTGGGATAGACTTTCCTGTATTCATTGATAGTCCACTTCAAAAGTTTGATAGCATACATTCCCATAATATCATTACTAAGTTCTACCCGTCAGTGTCAAAACAGGTTGTTATTTTCCCATTATTAGGAAAAGAACTATCGGAGACTGAGTATTCCGCATTACTTCCAAGTGTGAATAAAGTATATGTTATTGAGAACGCAGATGGATGTTCATCGTTCAAAAAGGTTATACCTAACAAATTGTTTGAAACGCTTGCATAAATATGTTCAATAGTATAAAAACATCGAAGGAGAATAAAATTGTCGTGACCGAATTGAGCCGTAAATTCAATTTGGGTGCAGAAAATATCATAGCTCGTATCGCTTTAGCATATTCATTGTCTCAAGATCGGCTGTTATCGCTGACTGATATTGCTGATTCTCAGGGTAAGGAATATAGTAAGAATGTTTTGTTTGGCAATAATTCATCCTACTATATAGGTCTTATATGTGTAAAGTATGGGATCTATAAAACCGATAAGGATATCCCTAAATATGTCAAGTTGCATATTGATGATGGATTACAACTTATGAACAAGGAATTGCGCAGCAATCCCAATCTGAATGGTTACGATTATTTGATTGATAAAATAACGCATGGATTGGAGAGGATATAATATGTTAAGTGATGTTCAGTTTAAACATAGTTATTCTTCTGGTTTAGATGAGCCTAAGGAGTTTTTTACAGAAGCTCTGATCGAAAGTACCACTTTTGATTTAGGGCTTGGTTTCTTTTCCTCAAGTGGAATAAGAAGTCTTGCTTTGGGGTTCGCGCTGTTTATTGCGAATGGAGGAAAAATGCGGGTTGTCATCAACCATATTTTGAGCAAGGAGGATAAAGATGCTATCGAGAATGGACAAAAACATTTAGTCAAAGAATTTGAGTGTAGAATATTGTCAGATATTAAGGCTCTGACAAATACTCTTTCAAGGGAAGACGAACATTTCTTCCGCTGCCTATCCTACTTAGTCTCTATCAATCGAATCGAATTTGTTGCAACTATCTCGACAAAAGGGGGATTGGGGCATGACAAATATGGTATATTTACTGATGAAGTTGGAAATAAGGTTGCCTTTATTGGATCTGCCAACTTCTCACAATCGGCTTTAGAGCTTAATGGTGAAACAATCACTGTTTTCACCTCTCCGGATGATGACAAAAGAATCACTGAGTATCAGAATTTATTCGACCAATCATGGCGAAATGATACTCCTCATTTGATTCATATCCCTATAAACGAGGTGAAGACTTTTTTATGTGAGGTATATCCTAAAATGACTGTACCAGAATTGCTTGATGCAAGCATAAGTTTGAGAAATAATTTTGATCTTGCAAGAGAGAACCCTTCGTTGTTGTCGCAACGCCTCCTTGATAAATTGGAGTTGAAAGAGCAGGAACCTCGATTCCCATTTCCAGAAGAGCGCAAGATTCAGATTGATGCTTATAATGCTTGGATTGAAAACGGTAAGAAGGGAATCTTTGCCATGGCCACAGGTTCCGGTAAGACCGTAACCGCACTGAACTGTTTACGCAAACAATATAAAGAAAATGGGTTCTATAAAGCAATCATTGTTGTTCCTACGCAAGCGTTAGCCATACAATGGAAGCGAGAGGCGGAAGCTTTCAATTTCCATAATATAGTCTCTACATATACTAATAAAGACTGGAAGGAAATATTAAATAAATATATAACTAGAAGCCTGCTGGATCAAACTAAGAATATTGTAATTATTACTACCTACGCAACATTCAATAGAAAAGAGTTTCAATCATTCCTTAAAAAAGTAAAAGGCATTGACACTTTTCTTTATATCGCAGATGAAGCTCATAATATTGGTTCAGCAAACTCATTGAGGCATTTGCCAGAGATGATTTATTGGCGTATAGGCCTATCTGCTACTCCCGAAAGAATTTATGATGATCATGGGTCAGAGCTGCTATATGACTTTTTTAATTCAAGACCACCCGAGTATACATATCGATATACGATGAAGCAGGCTATTGAAGAAGGAATATTATGCCACTATGATTATTACCCGATCTTTATAGAGTTAACGGAGACAGAGATGGTAGAATATGAGCGAATTTCGGCTCTGCTAAGGAAATACATTGACTCGGATACTGGTAAGTATAAGCCTGAAGCCGAGAAATTGTTGCTCAAACGCAAAAGAATTATCCATAAAGCAGAAAATAAAAAGGTTGCAATAGCCCAATTGTTGGCGCATTTAAAACAAAATCGTAATTTAGACTATACTTTTGTTTTTGTGCCAGAAGGATATGAGCCTGACTACTCCGTTAATGAGTCTTATGATATAGAACAAGAAGACATACATATAATAGATGAGTATGCCCAAATGTTTAAGGATCATGGTTATCGTTATCATAAGTATATTAGCGGATTGGATGACGCTGCTGGTGTATTGAAAAGTTTTGCAGATGGGGATATACAAATACTCTTATCCATGAAATGCTTGGATGAAGGTGTTGATATCCCTCGTGCAGAACATGCAATATTCTGTTCAAGTACAGGAAATCCTCGTCAATTTATTCAGCGGAGAGGTCGTGTTCTTCGAAAAAGCAAGGGGAAAGAAAAAGCAACAATATGGGATTTGATAGTTACACCTCCCAATATAATGGATGAATCTACCGGAGTCGAGCGAAATCTGTTTATTGGGGAGGTTCGGCGAATAGTGAACTTTGCAGCTCTTGCAGATAATCAAATTGATATCCTGTATGGAGAGTTGCAGTCCTATTGTGAGGCTTTGCAAATAGATGTATTTGCAATGATTGAAATGGAAAATAATAATAATTAAGATACTATGGCTATCCAAGACGAAATGTTCAAAGCAATAGAAAAAGAGATTGATCAAACATTAGAGGCAGGTGCTGAAAAAGTGTCTGTAAATCTGGAGAAAGCAAAGGCTGTTGCACAAATGCTTACCGATCTATCTACCCATTCTGGTGATGCTGATTCTTTGACCAATCAGTATATTGCCAACATTAAAAATATTTGTAACGATTAATAAAGGTAAGACTATGAGAATAAGAAAAATAAAGATTGAAAACTTCCAGTCTTACTATCAGATTCAGACATTGGAGTTCTCCGATGGATTGAATCTAATTATTGGCAATGGTGGAAAGGGGAAGTCAAAACTTTTTAACGCCTTTTATTGGGTGTTATTCGGGAGAATATATGTCACAGGTGTTGGGTGGTGTACAACTGACAGTCTGCCACAATCAGCAAAGTTCTCGATGCAACGCTATGAGTTTATTAATAAGCGAGCGTTGTACAATGCTAGTGTTAATGACGAGGTAACATCATCCGTACAGATTGAATTGGAAGATGATAAAGGCGTAAATTATATTATCGATCGCTCTGTCAGTGCATTAAGGCTAGATTCAGAAATGTGGGACTCCAAAGATGCTTGGCAAGTTCGGCCTAATATCTTAAAAGTGTCTTTTGACTCCCCAACAGGAACCCGTGTCCTCAATGATATAATGGCTGAAGATAAGATCAATGAGTTATTTCCTGATGGTATCAGAAACTATATCTGGTTCCAAGGCGAGTCGTTGGAGAGCTTGATTAATTTTAGGGATAAAGAAACGTTAAAAGATGCCGTAAAGCATATTTCCTATTTCCCTTATTATGAAAAACTTTCAGAGATAATCAGCAAATCTAAAGTAAAGATTACCGGAATAGAGAGTCGTAAACTAAAAGAGGTAAATAAGCATAATGCCAATGTAAAGGAGTTGATTTCGACTATTGATACTTTAAATTATAAGATTAGCAAAGAGGAAGATAATAAGAAGAAGCTAGAGACTGATATTGACACCGTTAAGATTGCACTTGCTGATAGCGAGACTAAAATAACTGGTCTTGCTAGCTATACTACGCTTGTTAAAAAATACAAAGACTGCGAGGCTGAGATTGGAAGGTTGTTAGAAAAAACAACTAGCATAGATAATTTTCAAAGAAGTCAACTTCCAGCATTATGGATATTACGCGGGATTGATTCTCTGATTGAGCAGAGCAAGGAAATCATCGAAAAACATAAAGCTGAGGAGTATACTGTTCCGGAGAGGAAGTATCTGGATAATCCTAGCCGTGCAAAATTGGAAGAGATCCTTCGAGAAAAAAAATGTTTTGTCTGTGGAACTGAGTTCTCGGAAGGAGATGCTCAGTATCAGTATATTGTTGAACGCTTGCGACTGCAAGAAGAGTATCTGAAGGAGATGGAGGAGTTTACGAATAATATGCAATTCTCGAAGCAGTTTAACATGTTCGTAGGTAAGATTCAGGATTATCCTGATTCATTGCTTGTTTCGTTATCCGGAATAGATAAACAATGGAAAGATAGTGAAGATGAGTTGGAAAAATATATGGCTTTGCGGCGTAAAAAGTTAGAGGAAAAGCGAAAACTTGATGAGCAGATTGAAGATATCAAGAAGAAGCATGGCGTTAATCCTGTTACTCAAGCTGAGACTGCTGGCATAATTGATTCTAAGATACGAGCTAGCCGAAGTAATTTGGAAAGATTGCAACGTAATCTGGATATATCAAAACAAACGCTTAGCAATTATAAAAGTGAACTACGAGTAACGGAGAAGGAGCTTGAAAAATTGGGAGCAAAAGATACCACAATTGCTAGGGTTCCAGAAACTGAGTGGAAACACATCTCAACATTTCTTGAGGATATTTGTAAAAGAGTTCAAGAGTCTGCAAGAAAAGAGTTGCTTCGCAAGATTGAAGAGCGTGCGAATATTTTCTATGCAAAATTTACAGAACATGATAATGGATATAAGGGCGATGTGAAAATTGGGGATGATTACTCAATTGAATTCGACGCAGGACTCAATACGAGCCATGAGGATCGCAAGAAGATGAGCATTATTAACGCTTTGTTGTCTCTAAATCAGGAGGCCATGGGTATTTATTATCCATTCATTAGTGATGCTCCAACATCGAGCTTTGACCTTGAAACAACACATAAATATCTGCTCGGCATTAAGGACATTTTCGCCCAGTCTATTATCTTGACAAAAGATGTGGACTTGAATAGTGAGCAATATGCCGATCTCTATAACCAAAGTAAAGTCTCACGCATATTCAATCTGGAAAGTGAAATATACAGTGGGGATGCAAACCGAGGACAGCACGAAGTGTCGACAAGAGTAACGATATTAAAATAAGACTAATATGGATAATATATTCGAGATAAAGTTTTCGTTTGAGCAATATGTTAAGGATAATGTTATTCTTAAGTTCTCAAACAAACAGGGTGGAGCATATAATGTCTTCTCATATCATTGGCAATGCTTCGTGTGGGCCGCTGTAGTTGGATTTTTACATAATGAGCGAAGGCCATTGCAATCTCCAATTGCGGATCGCCCATTTAATTTGAATACGATGTATCATAGTGGTGGGGAGAAAGATGCAGAAGCTTTATTGTGTATGTGTATAGCAAAGGCTGGATCACTTGATATAATGAAAGAACCATCGAAAGCTATTGATCTAATCAATGAATATGCAAATGGTGGGTTCTATTATATCCTGAGAATGATGGAGGATAAGAATATCACGAATGATTTGGAATGGGTTAAACAAGAAATATTTATGAGATGAATATGATAATAAATTGGTTGAAATGCCATATGAGAAAATTGCTATTTTTCACTGTCTTTTTTATGGTATTTGGAACAAGTAGTATATGGATAGCTGCTTTGTTTTTGGACATAGATTTCAAGGATTTCATCATTGGAATTTTGACTATTTCTATTGCTGCCGTTTATACCTCAGCGGAGCGAATATTAACCATGATGAAAACAAAGAAGATACAAAATAATGAGGATATAATAGAACTTATAGCAGTTACTATGCCAATTATTATTTCCTGTCTTGTAATAGGTTTTTTGGAAAAATGTATTATAGTGTCAGCTATAATTTCAATTGTTACGTACTTATTGTATTGTAGACTATGGTGGTATCAGAACCGTGACAATGAGAATTTTGCTGAGAATACTAGTACATTAGGAGGAGATATTTCTCAATTTAAATAATGATGTTATGAGAATAAGTGCAATAAAAGTTGTTCAACCATTAGGAGATTTTTACATTGCAAAAATCAAGGCTCGAGACCTACTGAAAATCTCCACGTCTCAAGTAGCTCGATATGATAAAAATGGAAATGTAATAGGTAATCAACGACCAATAAATATTGATAGATTAAAAGCTATTGCAAAATTCATACAGTCTGAAGAGATGTGCTTCCCAACTTCTATTATCGTAGCTGCAAATGTTAATAGTGAGGGAATCATATATGATAATGAGGATAATAGATGGAAAATTATCCCAACGCAACTTAACGATGTATATGATTTAGATATTCCAACCAATTGTATTAGCTCTTTAATTATTGATGGGCAGCATCGGCTTAGAGCTTTTGATAATGAGAATTTAGATGACAGTTATCGAGATATAGAATTAGTATGCTCAATATTCTTTGATCTGCCAGGAGCTTATCAAGCATATTTATTTGCAACCATTAATGGAAATCAACAGCGAGTAGATAAAAGCTTGGCTCTAGAATTATTTGGTATTAACTTGGATAAAGAATCTGAAGATACATGGTCTCCAGAAAAACTGGCTGTATATTTAACTAGAAAGTTTAATTTCACAATAGGCTCTCCATTGGAAGGCAAAATTAGACTTGCGCCATTATGTGATGTGGATATTGATAAGAGTAAATGGTTATTGTCTACTGCAGCTATGGTAGAAGGTATAACAAAACTAATATCTTCTAATCCTCAGAGGGATAGAGATGAATTAGTCCGTAAGAGGAATAATATATGGGGAAAGACAAGAAAGATATTGAATACTATTCCTGATAATTCCGTTTTACGAGATTTATATCTTGAGACAAAAGATGACGAGATTTTTAATATACTTAATAGATATTTTACTTCCGTGAATAAATTACTATGGAATAATGCTGCACCAGATAGTATTATAAATAAAACCATTGGCATCTCTGCATTATTTGATTCGTTAAAACTTCTTTTAAAGAAAAATAGAGACATCCATGATTTTGATCCATATATTGAGAAAATTGTAGATATAGCATATTCAGATAATTACTTTTCTTTAACAGGAAAAGGTAAAACAAGATTGAAGCGTATAATGAAATACAAGTTAGGTTTGATGGAATACTCCGGGCTGCATGAAGATGATAAACCATATGTAAATCACGTATAGAATCTTTTAAGAATAGAGGAATACGATCTTATTGTATTTGTTTCTGTATCTTGATTCTATCTTCAAAACATTGGGTGTAATATTTTGAAGATGATAAGGACTTGAGAGTGTAAAATGAAGAGAGTCTCAAGAATGAGAATGAAAAGTTATTAAATTTACCAGATTTATAAAGTAAATTTTCCCCATATCCGGCAATCCTGGCGGACTATTAGCGGTCGCACGAGGCGACCGCTTTTTGTGTGCCTGTTTCATGGCTTTATCGTCTTAATCCTGTTCTCGGTTTCTTGCCCAATAGGAGGGTGGCAGCACGTGCACAGCGGCGGGCCCATTGCAGGTCGTCATCGTCCTTGTCCCGCCAGGGGAGATCGCTTTGCGAACCTCCGCCACCACCTCCGGTAGATACGGCTGGCGTCTCAAGCATCCCGACAAAGATAGCTACGGCTATGTCGGTCAATTCGCTGCTGTTGGCAACCTCCCGGTAGTCGAACTCTTCGTTGAAATAGTCAAGTACCCGCTCCGGGATATAGAAACGCTGTTCCATTCCGCCATGGGAAGAAAACGTGTAGGACACCGATCCGGAACGATAGTGGGTATAGTCCATATCGGCTGCCGGTCTTTGAACAGG
>UMDE01007440.1_pt1 | contig 25366 bp, 13 predicted proteins | sample 1964411 | NCBI WGS metagenome assembly UMDE01 (sample SAMEA4835986, study PRJEB28245) | human gut metagenome | biome: gut microbiome; material: fecal sample | place: Denmark | collected 2008
TATTCCTATATTTCCTCCCTGTTCGTCTTTTTAGTCTTATCCTGTTCCTTGGCATCTTTATTCTTTCCCTGCGCCACTTCTTTCTGTTTGGCAGCAAGCCGCTCTTTTAGAGAAGAACGTGCCTGTGGCTTTTCCTGCTGTTCTTTCTTTTCTTCCTCACGATTGAATTTCTCCACGCCATTGTTGAGCCTGTCATCAATCATGTTATAATTCTGCTCCTCAACCTCCTCGATCTTGGCAAGCGGTTTATACTCAGCCAGCTTTGCAAGCAATTCCTTTGCCTGTCTTTCGCTGTCCTCGTCTGTTCCTTCCTCTATGGCAGTCTGCAAAAAATCCCGAAGCGGTTCAATGTTGCCATTTCTTATATCATCAACAATCATAAGTACCTGTGCTTCTCTATCTGCTACGGTGTCGGCATAACCATACGGATCAATGTCCTGAGATAACTGGTCAAGCTCTGCCGCAAGCGTCTGTATCTTCTGCTCTTTTGTCTCCACATCAATCACATCTTTCTCCGGATATGCCACAATCAGCTTTTTAATTGCATCCTGTACCTTTGGAGTATCACGAAGCTCCGGTGCATAATTCAGGAAATCAACATCAATGCTCTTGCCGCTTACAATGTCTAACTGCTCATCTTCCCCTGTCCCCTCAATGTGCATATTGACACCAATCGAAGGAATTCCATGCATACGGGAAGGATCAATGGCATTATAGAGATTCATTGCTTCCTCAATCGTTTCGATGCCCTCATGGTATTCGCCCATATTATGAAATTCTCCACACTCCGCAACTGTAAATGTGATATGGACTGTCTCCGGCTCAATCATAGGTTCTTTTTCCAGTTCAGACAGCACTTTTTCTTCTGATGCAAGTGTGTTTTGTTCCTGCATCACTTCTTTCCCCTGCGTGACAAGCTGATTGTTGATCTGTTCCTGCTGTGCCTTCTCCTGCAGATAAGTTTCCACCTCCGGCAGATATGTCTCCAGCGTTCCGGTTTTTCCCTCTGTAATCGGGTTAATATCTACCTGAATGCCTGCAATATAAATGCTGTCCTCATGCAGCATATTGAAAAGGTCATCTTCTCTGGTGGAACCGGTGTATTCCACAACCACATCCAAGTCCGAATTTTCCTTTTCAATACCTCTGCACCGGCTCCCGGCTACTACCACATCCACAATTTCTGCATCCAGACCGTACTCGTCAATCTGCGACTGCACATAAGCATATACCGTCTTTTCTATATCCTCTGCGCTCTGTCCGTCCAGACTATGAAACAATTCTTCTGTCTTTGCCCGGAAATCTGCAACCACATCCGGATTGTTCTCTCTAAATTCTGCCTGCTTTGCTTCCAAGTCTGCCCGTTCCGCTTCCTCCGCTTTTTCTGAAAGCTTCTCGTAATCTACAATCTCAACCTCTGAACCCGCATATACTTCACCCTGCAAATACTCATCACGATAATACTGCTCTGTAACCGCTGAAAAGCGTGGTTCTTTCAGGTCTGCAATTGCCATATCCATTGCTCTTTGAATGGTAATATCCGGATTGTCATATACACCGCCATCCAGTAAATGATACTGCTCATTCAGAATGGAGTAATCGTATCCATCATCACATTCGTGCATAAGGATATAGCGATCTGCGATATGTACCGCAAGCTCTGTCTGTATTTCGTTCTCCTTGCCCTCCAATGTCAGCATAAACTTCGGCAGTTCTGTAAATCCAAAAGAATCAACAAAGTGTGCGCTGTTCTCGCCGTCCTCATGCAATACTACAATATCGCTGACGGAAAGCGAATGAGCCTTATAATCTGCGGGGTGGTCAATATTGAACTTTGTATAGATTGCTTCCAATGTTTCCGATTGTGTCTGCCCCTGCAATTCTGCCAGTTCTCCCATATACACGAGCTTATAATTTTCCGGCAATACTGCATCAAAATTATCTTTGGTAATACCCATACGTTTCAAACTTTCTGTTCCAGTAAAGCGGAATTTATCCAGTTCTGGATCATCCTTTAACTGATAAATACCATATTTATCGGTATTCCCATACAAAAGCTGTGCTTCCCTGTTGGAATCACTCTCTGCAAGTTCTTCCTGCATCATCTGGATCTTTCGTTCATTCATCCAGTCCTCTTTTTCAATACCACACATCCCGTCATGTTCTGTAATCTGTTTTCTGTCGGATACAGTAGTCTCTGAACCGTCTGTATGCAGAAGATACACAGGCAAGTCACCGTCGAACAGTTCCAATGCCCTCTCCTGCGTCAACGGAAGCATTTCATTCCATGTATAGCCATATTCCTGCATTTCAGATACACCTACCATGCTATCCGGAAGTGCGTCGATTTCTGCCTGTGCATCAATCATTGCTAATGCAACATCCTGATTTCCATCCACTTCCTGTGCATAGATATGTTCTGCAAGCTCCCTTGTTTTCTCCACATTACCCAACTTATAAGCATAATTTACAATCAAATTTCTTTCATCATCGGAAAAGGCAGGCTGTCCATGTTCCAACCGGTTAATGATATGCTCTGCCTGTTGCATGGCAGACAGTTCCTCCACATCCGTCAGACCTGCATCAAAATCGTATTCATAATCCCAAAAATCCGGCAGATTTCCATTCAATCCCTTACTACTAGACGCAAGTAACGTGATTTCCGCTCCCTGCTTTTCCATATATGAAAGGTAATTTCCATCCCATTCATTTTCATCAAGAGAAGCCATATCTTTGAGCATTTTTCCGACATCTTCCCTCGACATATTTGTGATTTTTAAGACCTCCCATTCGCTTTCAAAGGCGGAAGCGAACTTGACAACCACATCATCGGCATTGATTGGCTCCATTGACTTATCATAGACTGCCTTTCTCTCCTTCATATCAATCAGCTCATCCGTATCCGTGTTATAACGCACATCCAGATGATACTCTCCATACTCTCTAGAATCCTGATTGCCGATTTCCGTTGTCCATGCACCCCTGCTTTCCAAATACGCCTGTATGCTCAATTTGTCGTCATCCGTCATTTCTGATAGTGCCTGCATCAGTTCCGGTCTGTCCATACCATAAACATCAAGCAGACTAAACTCTGAAAGATCAGTATTCTGTATGAGCAGAATACTTTCCTTTGTCTGTTCCTGTGATACTTCCCTGTCCCTTTGCAATTCCTGTAATTGTTCCTCTATCCCGGTAATCAGCTCCGAAGCGGTTCTCCGTATCGTGTCCATGGAAGATCTAAGTTCTTTGGTGTCTCTTCCGCTGCTCCATCCTGCAATATACCCAAAAGAATAATCAGAGGTATCTATACCAAAATGCTGACAAACGGTGTACGCCACACTCTCTGCTTCCACCTCTTTGGTATTGCGGTCTTTTCGCTTCTGCTCATCCTGCTCCACTTCCTTGCTGTGCAGCTTGGAATGTGCCACCTCATGGATCATGGTCTTTAAGGTCTGGCTCTCGCTCATGTTTTCCTGCACCGCAATCCGCTTTGCTTCCCTGTCATAGTAGCCTTTGGAATCTCCGGCTATCTCCTCCAGTTCAATCGGTACTGGCGAAATGGCTTCTACCGCACGAATCATATCCTGATAGCCTTCCACATCTGAAAGAAGCTCCTTTGCTGTAAGTTCCGGTATCGGCTTTCCGTCCGTCTGAGATAGGTCAAAAACGGATACTGCCCGGAATGCCGGAATTGTTATCTCGACTTCCTCTTTCTGCGGATTTCCGTCTTTATCAAGTAAAAGTTCTTGTGTGACCGGATCAATCTTGTCCCTCTCCTCTTTGATTTTATATGGTGCAGGTGCAAGGATACGGATTGCCTTTTCCCCTTTATTTACATGACGCTCAAAATTTTTCTGCCAAGCCTTGTATCCGGCCACTAACGTAGCGTCAGGCTTTTGCATCGCAATTAAGAGCGTGTTGTTAAAACTGTAATTATGAAATTTTGACATTGTACTAAGATAATTGCGGTAACTATCGCTGTTGAATAAGTCCTGCAATCCCTGCTCCAGTTTGTCCGTAAGCTCCTGCACACGCTGTTTTTCTGTATTGTTGTCTGCCATAAACGACCTCCATCTTGTACGATAAAAAGCAGTCACTACGGACTGCCATTACATAAACTGCTATAACACTTTTTAATATTCCCAACCCAAATAATGCTGACAGGTTGGGAATAAACTTAGGAATAAAATAGATTTTCCTATAAAATTTCTTCTTTTTTCTTTGTCTTATCCGCTGAATCCCTTCCTGCAGGTGTCCCGGACACCCTTGCCTTCATTGCTGCGAGTTTTTCTTGCAATGAAGTCCGTTCTGCCGGTCGGTCTGACAGCTTACCACCCATAGCCGTTTTCCCAAGATTACTCTGCTTTGCTGGCATATCTGCGACCTCGTCCCTTTTGTTATCCACTGTTTTCACAGTTTCCTGTGGTTTTTCCGGTTCTGCGGCTTCATCATCCATACCAATCGCATCATCGCCCTTTTCATCCATGTTGAGTAAAGAATTAAGCTCTGCAAGACGTTCCAGCTTTTCAGATAGCTCCGCTTCCTGCTGAAACGGCTTGTCTACTTCTGCTTTTGCTGTTTCAAGCTGATGTTCCACATTAGAAAGTTTCGTCTGTGCCTCTTCAAGCTGTGCCGGTATTGCTTCCAACGCATTGTTGATACGGGTGATATTGCCGAGCGGATCAGTGCCAACTTCCATCGGATGGCTCATGGCTCCTTTGACATTCATTACAAATTTATTGTTGAAAGAATCAAAGGTTACATTCAGCTTAAATCCAAGATATTCCCCTACATCCGCACTAGCATTGATGCCTTTGATTTCCTTACACATGGCTATGATTGCAGTTCCAGCTTCCTTCTTATCGGTGTATGGCTTTCCGCCCACCTGCATAAAGAACTGCTCCTTATCCTCCGGCTTATTTTTCGCACATTTTTCCATATCAGCGGTAAAACCTTCGATACGTTCCTTGAAAATAGCGATCTGATGCGGATAATGCTGTGTGATGTTATCCTCCAGCCTGTATTTCTGACTGGCATGGTTTGCCTTCATCAGTTTCAGCTTCGATACCTGAATATCGAGATCCATTTTTTCTTTTATGTAAGGATTACCTGTGGCAAGTGCCTTGACCTCTGCATAGGAAAGTGCCGCTTCATCCACATCCTCACAGCTTCGTACCGGAGATTTACTGGTCATAATCTGTCCGATGAATTTCTGCTTATTCTCTATGAGCTGCCATGAGTAACTGTCAAATGTACCTTCCGTAACATAACGAAATATCTTGACCTTATCATTCTGGTTGCCCTGTCGTAAGATTCTTCCCTCCTGCTGTTCGATATCAGAAGGACGCCAAGGCACATCCAGATGATGCAATGCAATCAGTCTGTCCTGCACATTCGTACCGGCTCCCATTTTGGCGGTGGAACCTAATAAAAAACGAACCTGTCCGCTTCTTACTTTTGCAAACAGCTCCGCTTTTCTGAGTTCTGTATTGGCATCATGGATAAATGCTATCTCATTCTCCAGCACTCCTTTTTCCATGAGCTTATTTTTTATATCCTCATACACATTGAAAGTGCCATCGCCTTTCGGTGTAGAAAGATCACAGAAAATCAACTGTGCTGACTTCTGCTCTTTGGTGTTCTCCCATATCTCATAGGCTTTCTCCACACAGGTTGCCGCTTTGGAATTTTCCTCATCCGGCAGCATATCGTTGAGCAGCCTCTGGTCAAGTGCCAGCTTTCTTCCGTCATTGGTAATCTTTAGCATGTTGTCCTCGTAAGGCTGTACCTGCCTGTCCCGGACGGCTTCGGCACGTTCCGCTAGGGACGCTACCATGTCTTTCTGGAACTCGCTCGGCTTTAGAACCACATTTTCATATTCTGCTTCCGGCACAGGAAGTTTTAACATATCCGGTGTCTGAATGTCCGCACTCTCCTTGAAAAGTGCAATCAGCTCCGGCAAATTGAAAAACTTCGCAAATCTTGTCTTTGCCCGGTATCCGGTTCCTTCCGGTGCAAGCTCTATGGCTGTCTGTGTTTCTCCAAAAGAAGCCGCCCATGCGTCAAACTGTCCCAGTCCCAGCTTTTGGAGCGTTCCATACTGAAGATAACGCATATTCGTATAAAGCTCCGTCATGCTGTTGGAAATCGGTGTTCCAGTCGCAAAGGTCACACCCTTGCCGCCTGTAATCTCATCAAGATACTGGCACTTGGAAAACATATCGGAGGACTTCTGCGCTTCTGTCTGTGCAATACCAGCTACATTCCTCATTTTCGTATAAAGGAACAGGTTCTTGTAATTGTGGCTCTCATCCACAAACAGCCTGTCTACACCCAACTGCTCAAAAGTCACGACATTATCCTTACGGCTCTGGTCATTTAACTTGTCAAGCCGCACCTGCAATGCTTTCCTCGATTTTTCCATCTGCTTAATGGTATAACGCTCCCCGTTGTCTCTTTTTGCCTGATCAATAGCAAGCTCGATCTCATCAATCTGTTTTTCGATTGTAGCTGCCTGTCTTTCCTGTGATAACGGGATTTTTTCAAACTGACTGTGCCCGATGATAACGGCATCATAATCGCCTGTGGCAATACGGGAACAGAATTTCTTACGGTTGGCAGGTTCAAAATCCTTTTTCGTTGCCGCAAGGATATTTGCTCCGGGATATAACCGAAGGAAATCACTTGCCCATTGTTCAGTCAGATGGTTCGGCACTACAAATAATGACTTCTGGCATAGTCCCAGACGCTTGCTTTCCATTGCCGCTGCTGTCATTTCAAAGGTCTTTCCGGCACCAACGCAATGCGCAAGCAGGGTATTATCTCCATACAGCACATGGGCAACCGCATTTTTCTGATGCGGCTTTAATTCAATATCCGGTGTCATGCCTGGAAATTTCAGATGCGAACCGTCATATTCTCTTGGTCTGGTGGAATTGAAAAGCTCATTATATTTTGCCACAAGTGTCTGCCTGCGTTCCGGATCACGGAATACCCAGTCCTTAAATGCCTCCCTTATCGCTTCCTGCTTCTGGCTTGCAATCATGGTTTCCTTTTTATTGAGGACTCTCTTTTCCTTTCCATCCTCCTCGATGGTGTCGTATACTCTCGTATCTTTGAGGTTCAGGGAATCTTCCAGTATCTTATAGGCATTTACCCGGCTTGTACCGTATGTCATGTTGACAAGCGTATTGCCATAGTCCGCATTTTTGCCCTTTACATTCCACTCTCCGGTTACACCCGAAAACTGCACACCTATCGTATCCCTGCGGAATAAATGCTCCGGTGTCTGGAAGGTATCACGCATAAAATCATTGATATACTTTGGATCAATCCATGTGGCACCAATACGCACCTCAATCTCCGATGCGTCCAGCTCCCTCGGCTGTACCTGCGTAAGAGCCTGTACATTTGGGGCATATTCCGGGTGATTTTCCGCATAAGTTGTTGCTATGGCAAGTTTCTCACGCACATTACCGCTTAGATACTGGTCTGCTGTCTCCCACACATCCGTAAGCGGATTCTGGAAAATAACACCACGAAGTTCCTCGGTAAGTGTATCCTTATCTTTTCCGGTAAGCTCTCCCATATAATCAAGGTCGATTTTGGCTTTCTCTGCTAAAGATACTGCCAACGCTTCACTTGCGGTATCCACACTTGTGACAACCTCTGCCCTTTTTATGGTACGCTTCGTAAACATATCCGCTTTGCCTTTGAAATTGCCCTCATCATCAAGTTTTTCCAAAGAACACAACAGGCAATAACTGCTGTCCTGATTAAAGGCTCTCTTATTCGTCTGTGAATTGATCAGACCATATTTCTTAGAGAAATTATCATACAGGCTATTAAGCTCTGCCTGCTTTTCCTTAATTGCTACATCGGAGTATTCCTCAAGCTGCATATCAATCAGTTCCTGCGTACAGTTACGGATTGCCACCATTCCCTTGATACGTTCTTTTGCGGTGTCTGATACTTCCACCGGCTTCATGACAGAGTTTTCACGGTAATATACCTCATTATCGCCTACGGTATAGCTGAAATTCTTGACGGACGGATCAGCCGGAATACTCTGCCTACTCATGTCATCCGCAAGCTCCTCATCCAGATCAATCGTATCAATCTGTCCTGTAATGTTTTGAAGTGCTTTCGCTAACTGCTCCTCAAATGGTCTGCTGTCATCTGCCTTACAGGTGCTTTCCATGCCATAAGGACCGGATACCATTTCCATCTTTCCTACGATCTGCTCCGGGTTCTCTGCAAAGTAAGCGTTCATTGTAATGCCATTTGCGTCCTCTCCCAGATGTACCCAGTCCGGCTCACGCTCCACCATGCGGTCACGCTTCTGGAAAAATAAAATATCCGAAGTGACCTCGGTTCCTGCATTTGCCTTAAATGCGGTATTCGGAAGTCTCACCGCACCTAGCAGGTCTGCACGCTGTGCAAGGTATCTTCTGACCTCCGGACTTGCCTTGTCCATAGTTCCCTTACTTGTGATAAAAGCAACCACACCACCGGAACGCACTTTATCCAACGTCTTTGCAAAGAAATAATCGTGTATCAGGAAATTATTTTTATCATACTGCTTATCTGCCACCTTATACTGACCAAAAGGTACATTTCCGATTGCCACATCAAAGAAATCATTCGGATAATCAGTCTTTTCAAAGCCTTTGATCTGCACATCTGCCTGCGGATAAAGCTGCCTTGCAATGCGTCCGGTAATGCTGTCAAGCTCCACTCCGTACAGTCTGCTCTCTTTCATGGAATCCGGCATCATACCAAAAAAGTTGCCGATTCCCATGGAAGGCTCCAGTACATTTCCTTTGGAAAATCCCATTTTCTCCAATGTTTCGTACATCTGGCGGATAATGACCGGACTTGTGTAATGGGCATTCAAGGTACTCTCCCTTGCCATGCGGTACTCCTCCGGCGATAACAGTTCCTTTAACTGGTGATATTCTGCTGACCAGTTTGATTTGCTCTCGTCAAACGCATCGGCAAGACCACCCCAGCCGACATACTGGGATAAAATCTGCTGTTCTTCCGGTGTAGCATAACGGTTTTCGCCCTCAATCTGCTCCAACAACTTAATTGCCGCAACATTTCTCTGGAATTTTTCTTTTGGAGAACCTTCGCCCAATCGGTCATCGCTGATATGGAAATTGACAGCGTTACTTTTATCTGGTGCTGATACCGACCTTTCTTGTGCTGATTGCCTTTCTGATGCAGGCTGTTTTTCCTCTGACGAAGGTGTAAGCGGCTCCCAATCTCCGGTAAGCACCTGCGACAGCATATCTTCAGTCTCTTGCTCTGCTTCTCCATTCTCCAGACGCTCACGGGCAGCCTGCGTGTCTATGTTGTCCAGTTCATCTTCGGTCTGTTCCCTTTCATCAGAGAACTCCGTCTCTGCTTCCCTGCCACTTTCTGCAAGCTCATTCCCCCAGTCCATTGCTTCCTGCAAAGTCGAAAATGTCTCCAATGCCGGACAGGTGGTGTCTGCCGTATCATAAATAGCATATCCCTCCGCTTCCTTATCAATCCAAAGGAATACTCCCTCTGATAAGGTAGCACTCCACTGTGTCGGATTTCCATATTCATCATCTGCATCATGTACCACATGCCACGCTAATTCCTGCACTTCATCCAGCTCTGCGATACCATCCGTCCCCTCAAAGCGTGAAAACACTTCTGCTTCGTGCCTGTCAATATCTTCCTCTGCAATGGCATTGATATAATCGTCCTCTACTTCGCTACGCTCCGGCTTATGGTCGTATTCAAAGGTTTTCCCATTGACCTGTGCATAATAAAAACTGCTGTCCTCTATGTTATTTCCAAGCAGGTATTTCTCTTTTTCACTGCCCCACTGATCAACCGGAATGCATTCATATCCATCAATCGTGACTGTTTCCTGTGCTTCCTTTTCTTTTTCCCGAAGCACATTGATATATCTTCTCGCCTGATTGGTAAATCCGTCCAATACCGCCGGATGTGAGCTTAGAATCAGATCATTGTTCTGCCACTCATTTTCCGCAACAATGCCCTTTGCCCAGTCCTTATTGTTCTGTGAAAAACGACCATCATAATCAAAATGCGTAACCGTATTTGCAAGAACAAATTCCACACAGTCAATGCCATATTTATCTATGATCTCATCTGCGGTATTCCTCGGAAGAACAAAACCATTGAATTTCTCAGCAATCAGTGCATCAATGTCTTTCTTACACTCTAACCGCTGTCCATGCTCCAGACGGGAAAGCTCACGTTGTCTCGCTTTCTCTGCCTGTTCTTCCTTATATGCCTTATAATTCTCTTTCCCCTGTGGAGATAAATATTTATCATCTTTGATCAGCTCACGCAGCCTTTTCTCCACAACATTCCAGTTCAGAAGCACTTTTGCATACGGATTGCCATAACTGCCCTTCTCCAGACGGATACCTTTTCCGTCATGTTCATTATGGGAATCATCATTGCCCGGCAGTCCACCGGAACCGCCACCGATGCCATATTCATTTTTCAGAAAAGCAACTGTTTCTTTCTGGTCATGTCCTTCCATGAAATACTCATAAATGCGGAAAGCTCCATGCTCATAGCCGCTTCCTCTGCCAAGTGCATAGTCGATTTCATCCTGTGTGATAAAATCTTCCTGTGCTACCTCTACCGCATCCGGCAATGGAAATTCCAGTCTCTCCCTGTCAAGGTCTGCTATCTCCGATAACAGATATTCCGGTGATTTCACATGCCGCCATTTTAATTCTGCTTCTCCAGAAGCAAGGCGGTTTGCCGCATCTTCCAAAATATTTTTAAGCTGTTCCCTGCCCTCATGGGTAGAAAGAAGTTCCATGAGTTTTGCTTCACTCTCCGGATAGTTTCCGGCTTTTAATCCAAGTTCTTCCGGTGTCTCATCCATGCCATCCCGAAGGAAGAAAAATATCTGATTAGCAACACGGTTCCGCTCCTGCGTATCCACGAAAAATGCTTCACTCGCACTCATATAGGTGCCATTTTCAATCATAGAGCGGATATGGTTCTCTACCTCTTCCCAACTCATAGTAACAAGTGGTGTTTCCTTTGCCTGTGTTCCATAGCCGACACTCATACCATGTTCATCGAACCACACTGATACGGGATTTCCATTGATTTCAAAACCTTTTCCGGTCAGTCCGTACTCATTTTTCAGAAAATCCACCATCTGCTCGGCATTTCTGCCCTCTGTGTACTTTGCAAAGATACGCTTTCTGCTGTGCTGTTTTCCTCCACCACTGCGAAGAATGGTTTCAAGCTCATTCTGTGGTAAAGAAAAAGCAGCGGGCATGGTATATTTCATACTAGCTTCCGCTGCTGCGACTGTTCCGACCTGCTCCTCAAAAGAAGGAAACAGGCTGAGTTGTGTAAAGGTGGGTTCCGGTGCTTCTCCCCGGAGAAGATCATCGGTATCTGTTACAGACTGTAAACCAGTTCTCCCAGAACCACTTCCTCTGCTCGGTTCCGGATGCTGTTCATCTTCGCTACCCAAAGCATCTGATCGGTTTCCTTGAGCTGTTCTGTCACTCCCTCGGTTGCCGCCATCTGGCTTGTCAGCTTCACCATTCTCTCCTCTGCCTGCTTCTGAATGGTCAGCAGGTGTTCTTTCAATGTCCCTTTCAGAAGAAACGCTGAGTACACGCCCCTGTGGTTCTCCTTCAGATAAGTCTCTCTCATCATTCCGTATTTCGTTACCGTTCCCTCCGGCTGAATGTCCGCCTGTAATGTCGGGATCAGATAATCCCCGTTCTTTTCGTATGTCAGATTCATCGCTATTTCCCCTTTCTACGCTGTTTTGGTTGTTGTCGAGATATTCTTCATGTGCGCCTTTACTTTCACGCTTTAACGCATTGTAGTCTATTTCAGAAGTATTTGCAAGTCCTTTCTGCATTAAATTTTGCGATTGTTCCTGTTCGTGGCTCCTGTTATATGCCCTTATGGTTCTTCCAATCTCTAAAAGTACCGGTTTTGCAAGCTCATTGGCTGCATCTCCAAGTACCGCAAGGGTGTCCATGGAATTAAATTCATGGATAAAATCAAAGGCAAGCTCCGACTTGTACTCCTCCATATCCGCCCCGCAGGCTGATAATAAAGTAAAAGAAATACTGTCTGCCAGTGTCTCCCTGAGACGGATGCCAATATTCTGTTCATCCAGTCCCTCTAAGAAACTGTCCTCGATCATGTACTGCAGATCCGGCAGCAATTCCTCATAATAATCTGCCGCAATCCTCTCAGCTATCTCCATAAGTCTTTCTTCAAACAGCTTCTTATCATCGGTAGCACCATAAGTCTGCTCCAGACGCTTAATTACATCTTCCTTATGTTCCTCATGTAATTCCCAGAGTTCCGGATACCGTCCGATTCTCCTTGCCGCATGGACATCTGAAACATCAAATACATATTTCAGACGCTTTCCATGTGCATCATCCTCGTCCAAAAGTGCGATACCTTTTGCCCCTTTGTTTACCCAGCAGTGCATACGCTCATTCCACAGCTCTATGGAAGCACACGCTGTTGCGTCCGGTCTTTGTGCATAGATTAAAAGCTGTTCCCGGAACGGATACTTGTATAATCTCGCCGCTGTAGTAAGGTATTTCATCCATTCCTCACGATTTTTGACAACCTCGGCTGCTGTCTCCTTTGCCAGAGCCGATATAAAATCATATTTTCTCACGCAGTTCTCCTTCCTGTCATAGATACGACAAAAAGGCAGCCACATACACTACATGACTGCCTTTCCTTTATTTCCCGTTACATTCCTATTCTGTTGTACCAAAGCTGAAAGTCTTACTCTCAGCCGTTTTCTTAGGCGTAAACCTTGCCTTAATTTCCGCAACCCTCCCCTCTAATGCTTGAAACATAGCGTCTACTTGTTCCTGTGTATATTCATAGGAACCTCGATTTGCAAGATTCTCCAATCTTCCAATGGCATCCACCGCCTTATTCATGCGGTACTCGCCAATACGGATAAACTTCTCCGCCTTTGTCTCATTTTCCTTTGCTGCAGGCTCTCCCTGCGTTTCCTCTGTTGTCATTGTTACATTTGTTTCTTCCATGTGTTTTTCCTCCATTTTTGATAAAAAAAGAGAGCGTACAGGTTTTCCCATACGCTCTGACGCTGTGTTGTTATTTAGTTATAAGGTAGTACTGGCATTACCATAAGCAACTAAAAGTTGCAGAAACTATCTAATCATTATCCAAGCTAATTTTATAATATTTCTCCCAATAATTTCTTTCATATTTCCCTGAACCTTCTGGAACTTGGAATTCGCATTGTCCCATTCTTTGATATTCAACTATTCTTTGAAGTTCTGCAAGAGCAAGACGATGAGCCGCTTGTGAAAACGAAGTATCATGATAATCAATTATATCTAATATTCTTACTTCAATTTTATACCTATTATCGAGATATTCTTTGATTTTTTGAGGAACAAGTTTTGAAAAATCATTATTTAAGTACATATAAACATGACCTTTACTAGCTCCAAACAATCTATTAGCTATATTAATTGCTTTTCCTATGTAAAAACAATATTCTTCGTTTTCTTTAATTGCAAAGAAACCATACACACCCACTATATCATCATTAGATATTAACTCAGAAGGAACATTTATTCCCTGCTTGTTTGCCTCATCAAATTTTTGTTTTAATGTCTTTCTCATGATTTATTCCTTATATTTGATTGAATAATAACATCTGCCATATATGATATATGGCAGACGCTTTATGTAATCATATTGACTTTTTTGTAAAAATATAGAATTATTCATTAATAATCTCTCCAGTAGAGTCCATATCTTCACAACCCTCATTTATTGGTCTTCCACTTCCTGTATATCCATATCGTGATGTACGACCAGCCCCCAAATCAACAGTTTTCTTAATGTTTTCAGTATTCTGTGTTTTTCTTGCTGACTGTTGTTGAGCTGCCTTTTTTATACTGTCCGTCAAATCCATTTTATCACCTCCTCGTCTAAAATTTAATAGTCCAATTTACAGTATTATAACACTTTGAGCAATATAGTTCCTAATGTCATTAGAAAAAAGGAAATTATTATTATAGGTAAGCAAAGCTGGTATTTTCTTGCCTTCCTATCATTTATATCAGAATTTTCCAATGTAATTATTTTATAGTGATCGCATAACCCTTTTTCAACCGAATTAGCATCCTGTCTCAAATTTTCTTCTAAATCCAATTTTTCAATATCCACTTTACTATAAGTTTGGATGCTTACCGCACTCATCAATATTCCAAAAGAAATCGCCATCATCACAATACTTATAACCAGTAATGCACAGGAAATCGTCGCTGCAATTATAATACTATTGCAATTATCAGCCAAAAGCGTTTTGATATTTTCAAAAGGAATAATTGGAATGAAAACAGTCAAAACTGCAATTTCAATAGTTAGAAGTGTAGTTATCTTACTTTCAATCACATTTTTTCTATCACATTCCTTTGTGTATTCATCAATAAATATAGGTAATGCTGCTTTTGCACCTTCAAATGCATCATTCACAGAACTTTTTTTATTGCCATTCTTTATATTTTTTGCCACGTAATAACCATCTCCCTCGTTATAGAATATATTTTTCTTCTATTAGCTTTATATCTGTATAAAAATTGCTTTTACTATCCCAAACACCAAATATAAGAATAGTTAAAATCTCTAACGAATTAAGATTATACAGATGCAATTACACAGTCATAAATTAATTAGATAGTATTATCTTTATAATAAACAATACCACAATTTTGTCTATTTTACCATATTTACTTAATCTTTCCTCTGTGGAAACTCCATCTTAAATTTATACTGGAATCCCTTGATTTTCCTACCATCTTTCATATAGGAAAACTCCTCTATGCTCTGCGGAATGAGGTACGCATCATAGCTGCCTTTCTTGCCTTTCAGACCTTTTACAAGCATCTTTTTCCCTTGAAGCAGGCTCTTGACCTGTGTATCGGAAAGTGTTACCCCAAGTGCCTTGCCGACATTCATACCGCACTTCCCGGTACAGTACGCTCCGAATTTTCCCTTGACTACATCAGCACCGCACTTCGGGCATTTGCCTAGCACTTCCTGTCCACCCTTGCCTGTGCCAAACATGGCTTTCTGCTCATCACTAACGCTGTGATAGGTCTTTACAAGATCAGTTACCATTGCTTCAATCCCAGACATAAACTGCTCTGCAGCAACTTCTCCTTTGGATACAAGTGTAAGCTCATTTTCCCAGTCAGCAGTCAGTTTCGGAGATTTTACTACATCCGGAAGTATCGTGATCAGCTTCATTCCGTCCTCTGTCGGAATCATCTGCTTTTTCTCACGCTTTACAAATCCGTCTTTTACCAGTTTTTCAATAATGTCAGCTCTGGTGGCAGGTGTGCCAAGTCCTTTTCTCTCCACTTCATCGCCCATATCCTCTGCTCCGGCTCTCTCCATGGCGGACAGCAGGCTGTCCTCAGTGTAATGTTTTGGCGGCTGTGTGAAATGCTCGGAAACCTTTGTCTGCTCCACTGCAATCATCATGCCCTCACGAAGCTCCGGCAGCTTCTTTTCTTCCTCTGCATCCGATTTATCCTCTGCGGTTTTATAGGAATTTTTGAAGAAATCCTCAAATTCCTTCCATCCATTTTTCCACACTTCCTTGCCAGATACCTTAAATACAGTATTGTTGCAGGTAATCACTGCCTTTGTGGAATTATAAATGTGCTTCTCCCCGGTCGCACACAGCAGACGGTTTGCACAAAGGGAAAGTATCTTCATTTCGCTCTCCGGGATTGCCTTTAAGTCCTGCTTGATGATCTCCATGGTAGGAATGATTGCGTGGTGGTCCGTCACTTTCTTGCTGTTCAAAATTCTTTTAATATCTGGATTGAACATGATATTCTGTTCAAATAACAGAGAATTGAAAATCGCTTCGATCACATTTTTTGCAGTACCTTCCATGTCATCGGAAAGATACTGGCTGTCTGTTCTTGGATAAGTCACTAACTTTTTCTCATAAAGGCTCTGCGTATATTCCAATGTCTGCTTGGCAGTAAAGCCAAACAGACGGTTTGCATCCCTCTGGAGTGTGGTAAGGTCATAGAGTTTCGGTGGTGCCACCCACTTTTCTTCCTTTATCACAGAAGTGACAAGAGCCTGTCCGTTTTCACAGGCTCCTGCAATCCTCTCTGCTTCCGTTTTATCACTGATATGCTCTGATACCGCATCCAGACCATTTCCCATGATGTGAGCCATATAATAGGCTTCTTTCTTGAAATTCATGATTTTACTTTCACGATCCACCAGCATGGCAAGTGTCGGTGTCTGCACTCTGCCAACCTTCAATGCCTTACCGCCATATAATACCGTAAAAAGTCTTGTCCCATTGATACCCACAAGCCAGTCTGCTTCCTGCCTGCATAATGCTGAATGATACAAGTTATCATAGTCGCTGCCTGGACGAAGATTATGGAAGCCGTCACGGATAGCGCTCTCCTCCATGGAAGAAATCCATAACCGCTTCATCGGTTTTCTGCACCCTGCCATGTTGTAGGTCAGGCGGAAAATCAATTCTCCCTCCCTTCCGGCATCGGTTGCACACACAACAGCATCTACCCTGTCATCATGCATGAGCTTTTTCAAAATCTGATACTGTGCTTTTGTATCACTTTTCACTTCATGCTGCCATTCCTGCGGAATGATTGGAAGGCTCTCATAGCTCCATTTCTTCCATGCTTCCTCATAGCTTTCCGGCTGTGCCAGTTCTACCAGATGTCCCACACACCATGATACCAGATACTCATTGCCTTCCAAATATCCGTCCTTACGCTGTGTGGCACCAAGAACTGCCGCAATGCTCTGTGCCACACTCGGCTTCTCTGCAATTACAAGCTCCATCTCTATTCCTCCCCATTTTCTTCATCATTCTCGTTGTTGTTATCTTCATTGTCATTCTCGTCTGTGTCTACTGATTCTGTATCATCTCCACCATTTATGAATGCTTCGTCGAAATCCTGCTCGGTTTCTTCCTCGTCATCATAATCGTAGTCCTCGTCAAGCTCGTCCTCATCTTCATCCTCATCAATGAAGTTTTCCTTTTTCTTCTTGGATTTCACAACATATACCACTCCGATCACAGCTACCGCAGCAATGCCCATTAAAATATATGTAAAGCCGGAACCATCTGCTTTTGCGGTATCCTCTTTCGGCTCACTTGTATCCTCCGTGCTATCTTCGGTGCTGTCCTCAACACTTTCTGTTCCCTGTGTTTTCTCTCCTGTGGTATCAGCATTATTGTTTGATAATGCGCTGTCTTTGGTAGGGATTGCAGATTCCAATGCCGCTGAATTTTTCGGAAGTGTCTCGCTGTTATCCGTTGTGGTATTCAGCAGGTCGTTTTCACTGACTTCTGTAAGGAAATACACCTTTTCATCTTCCCCATCACGATCAATTACCAGATAAAATACTTTCTCGGATGCAGTCTGGATTGTGTAAAATTCCTTGCCTTTTTCTGTGGTCTGGCTGTCACTGCTCTGGTCTGCATCCTTGGAAGTATCTCCCGTACTTGGAGATTGCTTTGCTGTTGCGGAACTGCTGGAAGTTGTTCCACTGCCTGTCTGGGAAACTGTATTTCCATTCACATCCGTTTTCGTATGCTCTGTGACCTGTGCGGTTGCAGAGTTTGGCTTGGTTGCAGACGCATCCACCGGAAGCTGCTGTGCCGGATCTTTTTCATTGCTGTCCTTATTCTCCGGATCGGTGTAATACGGATTGGCTGTTTTATAGATTTCAGAGGTATTTCCTGCATTATCCATGGCAGAAATCGTGAAATACTGATACCCTGCATCGAACTGTTGCAGACGGATATTCAAGGCTCCATTCGTATGGTCGGTAAATTCATATCCATTGACATAGATTGCCTTGATACCGGAATCCGTATCATGTGCCTGAATGCTCAAAAGACCGTCGCTGACTACCGCATTTAAGGTAGGCTTTGTAAAATCAAAGCACTTGATGTAGCGGTTTTTCTCGTAGGTCTTGCCCTTCTGGTCTGTGACCTGCACATAAATGGTGCTGTTCTCGGAAATCTCTATGTGCATATCCTCGGTAATGTCCGTCCAGCTTCCATTCTGTCCGACTTTTGCCTTTACTGTCTGAATGGTAAAATTACCGGAAACTATCGTATCTTCCACCTTGACTGTTACTTTCGTGGTATCGTTATGCCACCCAGAAGGTGTATTGATTGTAATTTTTACGCTCGGATTGATATAAGCACATTCCTTGTAATCCTTTGCACACACCTCACAATCCTCATCCACCGCATACTGACTGCATTTTTCCTTGCAGGTGCATTTTGCGGCAGGCTGTGTCTCCTCAGTTGTGCCTTCTGTGGAATTTTCCGTTGCATTCTCTGTGGACTGCTCTGTGTGATTTTCTCCACTACCGGAACTGTCCTTGTTATCATTACCGGACGCTGTGCTTTCTGCACTGCTTTCCTCTGCCGCACTTTCTGTTTTCTGCTCTGCGGTATCCTCTGCATGAACCTCCACAGTATTTGCCCTGTTTGCAAAAAATGCCCCGACCGGCATACAAAAAAGTATTGCCGACAGTATCAGGGACATTAGTGCCTTAACGGATAACTTCTTCATTTTCATTGGTCGAATCCTCCTTTTCCTGTTCCCGTTTCTGTAATAAATTTCTGACTTCATCCTCACTGAGCTTATTAAGCATCTGCAATCGCTCGGATGAGATTTTATATTTTCGTATGATCTTCATGGCTTCGGCATCCTCCGCCATCTGTTTCTGTTCTGCAAGGTCTTTTTCCTTTGCCTGTAGCTGTGCTATCTGCTCTCTGACCTTTTTAAGCTGTGAATTGATTCGTTCTACTGACAAAAATAATTCCTCCCTTCGCTAATTCAATCTTCCAAAACCATAGAAATGGCTCTGCCAGTAAGAAGTATTGATTGATGTGTACTGAATTGGATCACCGCAATGCACCATCGTACCGTTTCCACAGTAGATACCAACGTGTGTAACCGGACGTCCCGCATTATAAGTTCCGGTAAAAAAGATAATATCCCCTGCCTTTGCGTCTGCCGCTGATACCGGAGTACACTGGTCATAAATGCCCTGTGCGGTGGTTCTTGGCAGGTTATGTACGCCGCTGTTTGTAAATACCCAACATACAAAGCCTGAACAATCAAAACTTGCCGGAGCTGTTCCTCCAAAGGTGTATGGCATTCCCAGATATCTGTTTGCTTCCCGCATAAGCGTCTGCACCGTTGCATCGTCATAGGACTCCGGTGGTATCACATTGCCGGTTCCTCCTCCGGTGCCGCCCGTTGTTTCCCCATAAATGGTCTGTTCTCCTGCTTCAAAATAAAATAACGGGTTATAATACACCCCGTTATACAGACATTCAATATGAAGGTGGCTTCCGGTACTGCTTCCTGTATTTCCGCTTTTGCCTATATTGTCACCCTTTTTTATACTCTGCCCTGCGGATACATTTAAGCTGTCCATGTGGGCATATTTTGTGCTATATCCCTTGCTGTCCGTAATCACCACATAATTCCCATAGTATGAATCGTAAGCCGCTTCCGTAACCGTTCCGTCATGGGCTGCATACACGAGCGTTCCTGTCGGTACTGCTATGTCCACACCCCTGTGAAGCTCCTCAGCTCCGGTGTTTGGATTTTTCCGGTATCCGTAATAACTGCTGATATAGTAATACCAGTAATAATCAACCGGAGAAGCAAAGACCTGTAAGCCGCCTTTTGTCTCCGTATAGGCTCCAAAAATTTCCGTCTGCTCACTGTCCATGCGTCCGGCTACAATGCTCTCAAGCGGTGTGACCGTAAGTGTGACACGAAGAATTGTTACGGTATATTCTTCTTCCTCCTCGTACTCATATTCCTCGGTATGGGTAGTCCCGTCCGGATTTGTTACTGTTCTGGTTCCGGTCTTTGTGACTGTCCTTGTCCGTGTCTCCTCCACTTCCTCAGTAGTAAGGGAATACATGGCATCAAATAATTCCTGAATCTCACTCTCCATCCCCTCGGCAGTAAATTCCGTATGGACTGCGGAAAGATAACTGATCAGTGTATATGGATCATGCCCGATTGCACCAAGGTTATAATCGTATTCATCATATCCCGGATAATCAGTTTCAATCCGGTCAATCTTGTTTTGCAGCTCCATTTCCTTTTCTGTAAAAGATAAATCTGCTGCATCAATCTCTGCCGGAAGGCTAAGATATGTGCTTGCCATCGTTGTTGTCACAGTTCCGGTAAACATGGAACCGCAGCTTGATAATGCCGACATGATCATAATAAGCAGAAGAGCAAAAATACCCACTGTGATAATCAGTGTTTTATTTTTTGTGGCAATCTCCTGTAACTTCTTTGCAATGCCGGTTGCAGCATTGGCTGTCTTTGTAAATGTTTCCTTTGCAGTCTTGGCTTCTGCTCCTGCCCGCCTTGCCTTGGCATACTCACGCTTGATACGCTGTTTCTGTAGCTGCCTTTGCAACTGCTTCTTTGGACTGTTGCCCTTTAGATGTGGATTTTCACTGATGAATTTCTCATACTCCAGCTTCATATCCGCTGTGACCTGTTTTTTCTGCAATCGCTCTAATCGGTCACGCTTTCTCTGTGCCTTGCTCTTGCGGTGATATTTCATGTAATGGTAAACATCTTCTGCACGCTGTTCTGTCTTATGTGCACCCTCCACAGCAGAATTATCCTTTTCTGTCTCTGCAATCTTTCGATGCACAAAATACATATTTTCGGTCTGGAGTTTGTGAACCGCAGCTTTTCCAAGTCCGTCAGGCTTGAATGGCTTCTCCACTTCCACCGGAACCACCACATACTTTGCTTTTCCGGTCTGTTCATCAAAGACACGTTTCATCTCATACTGCCGCTTTTTCGGCATCTTGTCCTTTGCTTTCTGTAACTTCTGACGACTCTTTTCCGACTTATCAAAAGCCTTCTGTACTTTTTTGTCGGTAAATTCTTCCGCCTGTCCCTGCGAAAATGTGGCATCCTTTGTCTGGAAATCTCCATAATCGGACTGCTTTGTATTTTCTGACTTCGCACGCTCTCTGTGTGCGTGTTCCCTCTGCACACGCCCTTTGTGATATTTTCCTTTTTCCTCAGACCGTTGGTAGGTGTCCCTGACATGAACCTCATTTTCCATCGTGCTGTCAGAATCCCCCGGCTGTTCCTCCTGCATGAAACTGTTTTCCTTTAAGAATGCCTTTTCCGCATCGGCTTCTGACTTCTGGACATTGTGACCAGAAGTGCCTTGCTGAAATTCTGTCCCGGCACTAAATTCTGACTTCTGGACGCTGTGACCAGAAGTTGCTTTTCCTGTACGACTGCCATGGTTCGCATCCCTTGGCAGATTGCTCACAGGCTTCTCGCTGGCACTAAACTGGTTTTCCACAGAAAAGGTGTTGTCCTGCCTGTGTTCTATATGTTTTACTCCAGTCACTTCCTTATCTTTGGAAAATGTCTCTTTTTCAAATGCCTTTGCCGCCTGCTTCTTCTGTCTTTTTTCTGCCATTTACACTGCGTCCTCCTTCTGCACCGATTCCTCCGGCTTGGTATTCATAATTCTGTAAGTCTTGGTGTCTGTCGGATATTTGTCTACAAATGGAATTACCACATTGTCAAACAGTATCAGACCACTTCCCGGCTCGGAGTTGGTGACATAGGAAAGCTGCTTATCAGAAAGTCCCAGCTTATCAGCGAGAATTGCCTGATCTTTGGCATTCTGATTTAACAGATACACAAAATCGCTGTTACCCAAAATACCTTCAATCTCCTCAGAACGAAGAAAATCGCCCACGTTCTGCGTCAAACCTGTCGGAATACCGCCCCATTTTCTGAAACGCTTCCAGATTTCCACGGAATAAATAGCTGTCTGCTTCTCCTTCAGAAGAAGGTGGAACTCATCACAGTAATAACGGGTAGCAATCTTTCGCTCCCTGTTCTGCGATACCCTGTTCCAAACCGCATCCTGCACGATTAACATACCCAGCTCTTTCAACTGGTTTCCCAAATCTCTGATGTCAAAGCACATGATACGATTGCCGCTGTCTACGTTGGTATGGTGGTTGAAGTAATTCTGGGAACCATGCACATACAGCACAAGGCTGTTTGCGATACGCTCCGCCTTTGGATTTTTGTGTGCTAACAGGGCATCATATAAATCTTCCAGCAGCGGCATATTTTCCGGCACCGGATTTTCAAAATACTTGTCATAAATATGACGGATACATTCGTCGATGATACCTTTCTCATCGTTCTCCAGACCGTCCTTGCCACCTGCGATCAGGTCACATAATGTTATGATAAAATCAGATTTCAGTTTTAATGCTTCCTTATCCCCCTTATGGCTCAATTGAATATCCATAGGGTTCAGATAGTCTTTGGAATTGGTGGCAAGTTTTACCACCTGTCCATGTAGTGCTGCCACAAGAGCAAAATACTCTCCCTCCGGATCGCAGATGATAATATCGTCCTTTGTGATAAGAAAACAGCTTAAAATCTCACGCTTTGCACTAAAACTCTTACCACTTCCGGGAGTACCTAAGATAACTCCGTTTGGTGTACGGAGCCTTTTTCTGTCTGCCATAATCATGTTGTTGCTAAGTGCATTTAATCCGTAATAGATTGCCGGTGCAGGCATAAATAACTCCTGTGTGCAGAATGGTACTAAGATTGCGGTGCTTTTTGTGGAAAGAGTACGCTCAATGCCTGTCTCATTGCATCCAATCGGTGCGGATGCCATAAGTCCCTGTTCCTGCAAATACTGTAAACATCTGAGGTCACAGTTTGCCTGCTGAATGATACCGGACACCCTCTGCATTAAGCTCTCCAGTTCCCGCTTGGTTCTGCCATAACAGGTAATAAGGAATGTCATGTTGATCATCTTCTGGTTGCTCGTATTCAAATCATCGAGAAATTCCAGCGTGTCCTTTTCATAAGTCACGATGTCTGTTGGAAGAATATCCATATCATAGCCGCTTCGGACTGCCTTTTTCTGCTCTTCAATCTTCATTTTCTGGATATTGGAAATAACCGCTTTTAACTTCTTGATTGCCTTTACCGGATCTTCCGTCTGCATGTGCATGGAAATCGTAAGATTAGCATCAATATCCAGAAGATGCTTGATCAGCTCGTCCGTAAACTTCGGTGCGATAATATCCAGATAGGACACACAGCCATACATATTCCCCGACTTAAAGCGGTTCGGATAGCGGAAATCAAATCCCGGCGGTGCAATATAGTCCTTGACCGACTTACCGGATTCTGCCAAATCCTTAAATGAAAAACGGAAAGGCTCCATCGTATCCTGATTAAAATATTCATGCAGGATGCGCAGTCTTTCCTTTCCGTCCAGTCCCCTCGCAAGGGTTCCTATGTTGTTTAAGTTCCGTATGACATCTTTTTCAATGTTGTTAAGGCGGCTCTTGGCTTCCTTGTAGCCGTTGCTTTCTACACCAAAAATCAGATATTTTGATTTGATGATACCGTTGTTGCCCTTTGCCGCCTGCTTCTTTAACATCTCCGTGTATTCCTCACGGATGTCGTTAAAATCATCCTCCTGCCACGGAATGTCAAACTGTTCTGTAAGCATCTGCTCGTTGACCTGCCTGTTGAAAAGCACCAGTTCAAACTTCACAGACGGATCAAAATAATTGATAAGCTTGCTGTACTGTGCCAGTATGTCCGCCTGGTCATCCACTTCCAGAAGCTCATAGTTTATATCAAAAAATTCCACCATCTTTGTATAATAACGGTGGCTGACCTGACAGATACCGTCACGGAACATCTTTTCAAAAGTGATCGTCCTTTGTGCGGTAGTCGGCTTTTCTTTCTCAATGCTCTTTCCCGATAAAATATGCTTTAACTGTATAAGACGCTTTTTTTCTGAAAAGGTAAGACCGCCACTTTTACTGTTGTTCCTGCTATTGCCTTTATAACTGCTTTTTCTGCGGCTTTCCGGTTCTGCCTTTTGCTTTTTCTTCAAGATAACGAACCTCCCTTCGTAATTTTTCTTTTTCTTCCAACTGCTTGTATAAGTTCTCTGACCGGTATGGTCTTATGCCCGGTGTGAGTATCTTCTGCCGGAGCATAAAATACAAAATCTTCTCCGCCGGAAACCCGTTTTTCTCATACATCGCAAAAAAGAAGAACGGAAGCATTGCTCCCATCATAAGAAGTGATGCGGCTGATGTTCCGATCAGTCCCTTGGTTAAAAAATACAAGGGTATACCGGCTACTGCCGCACCGCTGAAACAAATGATCTGTCTCTTTGTCAAGTTCAGTGCCACTTTTGTCTTGATACCGGACAAATCCTTTGGCACCTGCACGGATATTGCCATATCGTTCCTCCCTTAGTGCGCATTCCAGATAGATTTCGATAATGAACCAGTCTTAAAGAGTGAAAAGCATAAAATAACGGTATATGCTGCCACCGACCAGAGTGCCGTATGCAGGTTGTCGGACACTGCCACACCAGCCACAAGCACCGCATAGATTGCAACGCATACCATCATAAAAAATCCCTGAAATGCAAGGGCACAAAGCCCCTTAAAATAATTCGTTCCTATCGTTCCCCATTCCCGGTTGGTTACGGTTGCACAGGGAACAGGTGCTACTGATACATAAAGGTATATTTCAATCATTCGCCCATAAAGAATGACGGTGATAAGGACTGACATGATTTTCATACATAAACTGACGATCATGGTCTCCATCCCCAGTCCTAACAGCTCGCCTATGCTCATCTCCGAGAACTGCTCATTGAACATCGTCTGCAACGTGCTTGAAACATCAATACTGGTTTCCCCGCTGATTGTTGCCGCTGCTGAATTGACTATGTGGCTTCCCACATCAAAGACAGCCATGACAATGTCAAAAGTCTTGCTTAACAGCATGACTGCAATACACGCTTTCATAAAAAAGCGGATAAAAATTGCCGTATTGAAGTCATGCAGATTATTCTTGTCAATAACCATGGAAATAAGCTCGTAGACGAGTACAAAACTGATGATCATGCCCGCTATGGGAATCATCACGTTATCGGACAGGGTTTTTATCATGTCAAAAATACCGGAGTTCCAAGTGCTGGGAGTTTTGCTGACCTCCCCTGCAATCGTGCCTACCTTGTCATTAACATCGGTAAACATGGTTTCAAAGTTGGTCAGAACCCACCCCTGCAACAGTTCCTTTATGAATTCAGTAATCTTATCAATGATCCCACCCATGAATTATGAAAACAGAGTGGTAAGCTGTGGAATTACCGTCTGTGCCACAATGATGATGCCACCGCCACTCATAAGCTG